>OGMC01000008.1_pt1 | contig 146746 bp, 135 predicted proteins | sample 1573011 | NCBI WGS metagenome assembly OGMC01 (sample SAMEA2581888, study PRJEB24529) | metagenome | biome: Human gut stool | place: China | collected 2011
AATCCGTATCTTCGAGTGCCCACACAGATTGTCTGATAAATTGTTAAAGAGCAGTGCCGCTTCGCTTTTTCTCAGCGGCGCGGGGTGTGCATAATACGCTTTCCCGCTACAGAGTCAAGCATTTTTTTGCTTTTCTCTGTTGAGATTCTCAGGAGAACCCCGCTGACCCGGCGGCGTGTTTGCCGTTGTTCCGTGTCAGTGGTGGCGCATTATAGGGAGTTATTCCGGCCTGACAAGAGGAAATTTAAAATAATTTTCTGACCGCGCAACATTCAACCAAATCAACCTAAAACTGCCAGTTTTTCGAGCGTTCCGAAGCCGTAACGCTGTAAAACGGGCAATAATTGTTCAGCTTCTGTCGTCATTGCCATACAAAAGGCAATATTCGCATCGGCAGATTTTGCATCCGGAGCTTCATGTTCTAACAACCAGGCCGTTCGGCGAGCAATCGCTGCGCCAGAATCCACCAGCCGGGTTCCCTCTGGCAGCACTTGTAACAGTTCTTCTTGTAGTAGAGGGAAATGGGTGCAACCCAATACAACGGTATCTGGCGGCTCTTTCATTCTTAACCACGGACGTAAGATACGTTTTAGTGCATCCAGAGAAACATCTTCGCCATGTAGCTTCGCTTCAGCCAACTCAACCATCTCTGCCGAGCCCAGCATTTCTATCTGGCATTCATTAGCGAAACGCGCGATCAGCTCATGAGTATAAGAACGTTTAACTGTTCCGCGGGTTGCCAGTAATCCGACAATGCCATTTGCCGTCAGACGTGCAGCAGGTTTAATCGCCGGCACGACACCAACAACCGGGAAGTCGAACTTTTCGCGTAATGCAGGAAGTGAAACGGTACTGGCGGTGTTGCAAGCGACCACAGCCAGCGCAAGGGGATAACGTTCTTGCACCGCGGTGACAATTGCCACCACTCGCTCAACAATAAACGCTTCGCTTTTTTCGCCATACGGGAAAGCGACGTTATCGAAAGCATAAATGTAATGGAGATCCGGTAAGAGATGCCGGATCTCGTCATAGACCGACAACCCACCGACGCCGGAGTCAAACACCAGCACGGTGGGACGTGGTTCAGAAGGTGTAGCTGCCAGACAAGGTGTATTCCCGTCCTGCAGTTTGGTAGCCATAGACTGTCTCATAATCTTTGTCGAACAGGTTGGCTATTTTACCACGAACTGTCAGATGAGAGGTGACCGGATATGCAACCGCAAGATCCCACAAGCTCACACCGCCTAATTTAACTGTATGTGATGAGCCAGAGGTCTCGTCATAAGCGTTGTCGTATCGTTGACCTATATATTGGTAAGAAACGTCCCATTCGAAACCATAAGCTTGTCCAGTCAACTCGTACTTAACCTGCTGTTTTGCCCGACGGTACAGCACTTTATCTGTTTCATCATCGCGCGGGTCAACATATTGTAACGTCAAGCGATGTTCAACAGGACCGGTTGTAATATTTCCCGTCCATTCCAGCCCTTTAATCGTGGCTGATTTCACATTAATGTACTGGTTGACATTATTTATGTTTTTATAATCAATCAGGTTCTGAATTTCATAACGATATCCTGAGAGCCGCCAATCCAGAGTCCCAGTTACCCCCTCAATTCCAATCTCCCACTGTTTAGATTCTTCTGGCTTCAAATTTGGGTTGGCTGCAATACCAGGACCATAAATTGAAGCAAAGCGAGCAGCCCCGTATTGCTGTCCAAGAGAAGGCGAAAGAAAACTGGTACCGTAAGAAAGTGTTGCCTGGTAGCCATCAATAAACTCCCAGCCAGCAGCTGTCTGCCAGGTACCATGCCAGCCAAACTGTTCATCATGATCTTCTCGGCCAGAAGCTTCCAAAGTCACATTGGAAATCTGTTGCTGTCCAGTCAGGTATAACCCGGTGGTATCGCGTTCGTAATCATCTGATTTTGTAATGCTGCTGGACGTCAGTTTTTCCTGTTTCCAATCGATCCCGCCGCTAATTGCACCATGCCCTACCTCAATGCTATTACCCCACTGAATATAACGCTGTTCCATGTCATCCAGGGTGGCATCTCCCGCATAACGACCAAGATTATTTGTGTAGTTATAATTCTTGAGTCGTTGATAGTTAGCAATTAACTGAGACGAATAGATGCCGGAGTTATAGCGTAGGCCAGTATCCCAGGACTGGTTGTAATTCTGAGCTTCTTCGTTGCCAGTAGCAGAACCATACATCGAGCCCTGGTCGTAATCATTATTAGCTGTGTAGCTGTAACCACGGAAGAACCCCGAGAAGTTATCGTTAAACTTATGCTGCAGCCCCCCCCAGAAAAGTTTGTTGCGATATCCATCGCGATCGCTATCACCACTGTATGGTGAGCCAGGCTGAATGTTAAAACCTTTGGTCGTCTGGTAAGCACCTGCTGCTGTTACCATCGTATCGCCAAAACGTTTATTTATTACCCCATCATAGGCTTGATAACCATTTGTACCCATTCCTGCGTTGATCTGAGCTTTCTCATCATTACTCATTGTAATAATGTTCACCACACCTCCGATGGCACCAGAACCATAAACGGCAGAACGCGGCCCACGAATATATTCAACACGCTGTACAAGTGATACCGGGAACTGGCTAATATCAATTGCATTGTCGATACCGGCACGAGCCATCGGCACTCCGTCAATCAACACTAAAACATGGCGCGATTCAGTGCCACGAACATAAAGAGAAGAACTCGTCCCCATTCCACCAGTTTGAGAGATATTTACACCGGGGAGATGACTCATAACATCGTTGAGGTCTTTCGACTGCCAGCGTTGAATATCCTCACGGGTAACAATATCAGTAGGTGCAAGGACAGTATTTACTGGCTGCTGAAAACGGTTAGCAGTAACGACGAGAGTATCCGGGCTGGTATCCTGTGCCCAAGCGGGAAATGCCGTGACGGAACACGCCGTCAGCAGCGAAGCTTTTTTAATCATTGTAAAGCATCCACAATAGAAGAAGGATGCCGCAGGTTTCATCAATATTACGCGATGATGAGAACCAGATGCGACGTTGGCCGGCAGGTCTTCGGGCTTGGAGGGGTATCTAAGATACTAAGAGATGATGACTTCCCACCGAATGGCAGTGTCCGCATAACGCAATCATCGCACCTTTCCTTACCGCTGCGCGTCAGCTCCAGATTCGCACTGGATTCCCTATTAACTCACAGGACCGGCAAGTGGATGCTACAGGTTGTAACAAGTTACTGTCCAGACGTAGCTCACAAATAGGAATTCATCAAGATCTGGACATCTGATGAGCAATCCCTACAATCGCCGCGTACTTTAATTTTTCAGGATACATCATGACCCCCGAACACCTTCCAACAGAACAGTATGAAGCGCAGTTAGCCGAAAAAGTGGTACGTTTGCAAAGTATGATGGCACCGTTTTCTGACCTGGTTCCGGAAGTGTTTCGCTCGCCGGTCAGTCATTACCGGATGCGCGCGGAGTTCCGCATCTGGCACGATGGCGATGACCTGTATCACATCATTTTCGATCAACAAACCAAAAGCCGCATCCGCGTGGATAGCTTCCCCGCCGCCAGTGAACTTATCAACCAGTTGATGACGGCGATGATTGCGGGTGTGCGTAATAATCCCGTTCTGCGCCACAAGTTGTTCCAGATTGATTACCTCACTACGCTGAGTAATCAGGCGGTGGTTTCCCTGCTATACCATAAGAAGCTGGATGATGAGTGGCGTCAGGAAGCGGAGGCCCTGCGCGATGCACTGCGCGCGCAGAATCTGAATGTGCATCTGATTGGTCGGGCAACGAAAACCAAAATCGAGCTGGATCAGGATTACATCGATGAACGTCTGCCGGTCGCAGGGAAAGAGATGATCTACCGTCAGGTAGAAAACAGCTTTACCCAGCCGAACGCGGCGATGAATATTCAGATGCTGGAATGGGCGCTGGACGTAACCAAAGGCTCAAAAGGCGATTTACTGGAGCTGTACTGCGGCAACGGTAACTTTTCATTAGCGCTGGCGCGTAATTTTGATCGGGTATTAGCCACCGAAATCGCTAAGCCGTCGGTTGCTGCTGCGCAATACAACATCGCAGCTAACCATATTGATAACGTACAAATTATTCGTATGGCGGCAGAAGAATTTACTCAGGCGATGAATGGTGTGCGCGAGTTTAACCGCCTGCAAGGGATCGACTTAAAGAGTTATCAGTGCGAAACCATTTTTGTCGACCCACCGCGCAGCGGTCTGGACAGTGAAACCGAGAAAATGGTGCAGGCGTATCCGCGTATTTTGTACATCTCCTGTAACCCGGAAACGTTATGCAAGAATCTGGAAACATTAAGCCAGACGCACAAGGTCGAACGTCTGGCTCTGTTTGATCAGTTCCCCTACACGCACCATATGGAGTGCGGCGTATTACTGACCGCGAAGTAAAACCCATGCCGGATGCGCCAGCATCCGGCATAATACCGATTACTCAGCAACTTCCTGCTTACGGTTACGCATCTTCGCGCCAATCCAGAACACCATAATGACGGAGAGTACTGCCGGGAAGAAGTTAGAGCCGATATCCGGATATTCCGCACGAACTACCGTGCTGTACAGCAGTACGCCGAGAATAAAACAGGCAGCTGCCAGACCCGGCAAGCCTACCGGCATAGTGCGATTAAGATAACGTTGATGCAGGCAGTAAACCGTCAGCACCAGGGAAATAATCGGGAATACAGAAAATGGCACAATGGAGCTAAACAGCGCTGCGAAAGTACCATTAATCGATAAGCCAGCAACTAACGCCAGCAGCAGCGTACCTCTATCTTGATTTGCTTGTTTCATTACTCGTCCTTCACATTTCCCGGAATAATTGCGGTTTTCTCTTGTTCACGGCGATACCAGTAATAAGCCCCTTTCGAAATCATTCGCAGTTGCAGTACCAGTCGCTCTTCTAATTGCCGACGTTGTTCGACGCCGACGTCCAACGCCTCGGCACCCGCACTGAAGACAATTGTCACCATTGCTTCGGCTTGCGCTTCAGTAAACGCACGCGGCATATGGTTTTCGAGTTCCAGATAGTCCGCAAGTTCCGCAATGAAGTGCTGAATTTCACGCGCAACGGCGGCACGAAACGCAGCGGAGGTGCCGGAGCGTTCCCGCAATAATAACCGGAAGGCGTTAGGATTATTACCGATGAACTCCATAAATGTGGAGACCGAGGTGCGGATCACACTCCCGCCTTTGGCGATACGCTGACGCGCCTGGCGCATGAGTTGGCGTAGCATTAAACCGCTCTCATCAACCATGGTCAGACCCAGTTCGTCTACGTCGCGGAAATGCCGATAAAAAGAGGTGGGAGCAATGCCCGCTTCACGCGCCACTTCACGCAAACTCAGGCTGGCGAAGCTGCGTTCAGCACTTAATTGGCTAAATGCGGCTTCCACCAGCGAACGGCGGGTTTTTTCTTTTTGTTGCGCTCTTACGCCCATCACGATGTCTGAATCCTTGCCAAAAGTACTGCTGGCACTATACCAGAGAATGAACATACTGGATTGCTCCAGTATTGTGAATGAACGGTAACGCAATAAAACATATTTACTGCAATTCTTTGGCCGGTTCTTTTACGTACAGCGGAAACCTGCCGCTTAAACGGAGAGTATCGTCGATAAAAATCCAATAAAACGTCAGGGCAAAAGTAAGAAACAGACAAAGCAAAGGCCGCTCAGGATATAGCCAGATAAATGACGGGGATCAATTGGCTTACCCGCGATAAAATGTTACCATTCTGTTGCTTTTATGTATAAGAACAGGTAAGCCCTACCATGCCACATTCCTACGATTACGATGCCATAGTAATAGGTTCCGGCCCCGGCGGCGAAGGCGCTGCAATGGGCCTGGTTAAGCAAGGTGCGCGCGTCGCAGTTATCGAGCGTTATCAAAATGTTGGCGGCGGTTGCACCCACTGGGGCACCATCCCGTCGAAAGCTCTCCGTCACGCCGTCAGCCGCATTATAGAATTCAATCAAAACCCACTTTACAGCGACCATTCCCGACTGCTCCGCTCTTCTTTTGCCGATATCCTTAACCATGCCGATAACGTGATTAATCAACAAACGCGCATGCGTCAGGGATTTTACGAACGTAATCACTGTGAAATATTGCAGGGAAACGCTCGCTTTGTTGACGAGCATACGTTGGCGCTGGATTGCCCGGACGGCAGCGTTGAAACACTAACCGCTGAAAAATTTGTTATTGCCTGCGGCTCTCGTCCATATCATCCAACAGATGTTGATTTCACCCATCCACGCATTTACGACAGCGACTCAATTCTCAGCATGCACCACGAACCGCGCCATGTACTTATCTATGGTGCTGGAGTGATCGGCTGTGAATATGCGTCGATCTTCCGCGGTATGGATGTAAAAGTGGATCTGATCAACACCCGCGATCGCCTGCTGGCATTTCTCGATCAAGAGATGTCAGATTCTCTCTCCTATCACTTCTGGAACAGTGGCGTAGTGATTCGTCACAACGAAGAGTACGAGAAGATCGAAGGCTGTGACGATGGTGTGATCATGCATCTGAAGTCGGGTAAAAAACTGAAAGCTGACTGCCTGCTCTATGCCAACGGTCGCACCGGTAATACCGATTCGCTGGCGTTACAGAACATTGGGCTAGAAACTGACAGCCGCGGACAGCTGAAGGTCAACAGCATGTATCAGACCGCACAGCCACACGTTTACGCGGTGGGCGACGTGATTGGTTATCCGAGCCTGGCGTCGGCGGCCTATGACCAGGGGCGCATTGCCGCGCAGGCGCTGGTAAAAGGCGAAGCCACCGCACATCTGATTGAAGATATCCCTACCGGTATTTACACCATCCCGGAAATCAGCTCTGTGGGCAAAACCGAACAGCAGCTGACCGCAATGAAAGTGCCATATGAAGTGGGCCGCGCCCAGTTTAAACATCTGGCACGCGCACAAATCGTCGGCATGAACGTGGGCACGCTGAAAATTTTGTTCCATCGGGAAACAAAAGAGATTCTGGGTATTCACTGCTTTGGCGAGCGCGCTGCCGAAATTATTCATATCGGTCAGGCGATTATGGAACAGAAAGGTGGCGGCAACACTATTGAGTACTTCGTCAACACCACCTTTAACTACCCGACGATGGCGGAAGCCTATCGGGTAGCTGCGTTAAACGGTTTAAACCGCCTGTTTTAAAACTTTATCGAAATGGCCATCCATTCTTGCGCGGATGGCCTCTGCCAGCTGCTCATAGCGGCTGCGCAGCGGTGAGCCAGGACGATAAACCAGGCCAATAGTGCGGCGTGGTTCCGGCTTAATGCACGGCAGATAAACAACCCCATCGCGTTTGCGCTCCGGCGGCACAGCCAGCGCTGGCAGTAAAGTGATCCCGCTACCTGCCGCCACCATGTTGCGCAGAGTTTCCAGGCTGGTCGCGCGGAAGTGTGTATCTTCATCCGCCCCGGCTTCAAAACAGAAACCCATTGCCTGATCGCGCAAACAGTGACCATCTTCCAGCATCAGCAGTTTTTCCCCTGCCAGATCGGCCATCGGTACGCATTCGCGGTTCGCCCACGGGTGATCTTCATAGATAGCCAGCAACATTGGCTCATCAAACAACGGCACTTCAATGAATGCTTCGCTCTCTTTCACCAGCGCGAGGATCACGCAATCGAGTTTGCCGCTGTCCAGTTGCGCCAGTAACTGGTGGGTCTGTGCTTCATGCAGATACATTTCCAGCTTTGGAAAGGTCTGGTGCAGCATAGGGATAATATGCGGTAGCAGGTACGGTCCAACTGTGGGAATCAAACCAATGTGCAGCGGTCCGGACATCGTCTCGCCCTGCTGGCTTGCCATCTCTTTAAGGACTTTCACCTCACGCAGCACGGTACGCGCCTGATCCACCAGCAGCATTCCCGCCTGGGTGAACAACACTTTACGGCTGGTCCGCTCCAGCAACATCACGCCCAGCTCATCTTCCAGCTTACGAATTTGCCCGCTAAGCGTCGGCTGGCTAACGTGGCAGGAATCTGCCGCACGCCGAAAATGGCGGTGTTCAGCCAATGCCACCAGGTACTCAAGATCACGAATATTCATTATCCATCCTCCATCGCCACGATAGTTCATGGCGATAGGTAGAATAGCAATGAACGATTATCCCTATCAAGCATTCTGACTGATAATTGCTCACAGAAACGGAGCGGCACCTCTTTTAACCCTTGAAGTCACTGCCCGTTTCGAGAGTTTCTCAACTCGAATAACTAAAGCCAACGTGAACTTTTGCGGATCTCCAGGATCCGCTTTTTTTTGCCATAAAAAAGCCCGGCGATAAGCCAGGCTCAAATTTATACATATAAATGTTCTTACCCTAACCGAGCCTGCGCAAAAGCAATCGCCTGCGCCACCTGCTGCGGTGAGACGCCGCCTTTTGCCGCACGCTTGTCGAGGCACGATTGCAGCGACAGAATCGGATAGACATCTTCGTCAATCACCTGACTGAATTTCTGCAACTCACTGAGCGGCAGATCTTCCAGCGGTTTGCCCTGACGAATGGCTTCCACCACCGCTTCACCAACAATATGGTGCGCCTCGCGGAACGGTACGCCTTTCGCCACCAGATAATCCGCCAGTTCGGTGGCGTTGGCGTAACCCTGCTGAGCCGCTTCCTGGCAACGTGGACGTTTCACCTGAATGCCGTCCAGCACCAGCGCCGCCATATGCAGGCAGTCCAGCCAGGTATCGAGCGCGTCGAACAGACCTTCTTTGTCTTCCTGCATATCTTTGTTGTAAGCCAGCGGCAAACCTTTCAGCGTCATCATCATGCCGGTTAACGCCCCCTGCACCCGGCCGCATTTACCGCGAATCAGCTCCAGCGCATCCGGGTTTTTCTTCTGCGGCATTAATGATGAACCGGAAGTCACGCGGTCAGAAAGCTCCACAAACCCCGCTTCGCCGGTGTTAAAGAAAATCAGATCTTCAGCAAAACGCGACAGATGCACCATGCCGATAGCGGCAGCAGAAAGCAGTTCCAACACATGGTCACGGTCAGAAACGCTGTCGAGACTGTTACGGGTCGCCGAAGCAAAGCCCAGCCAGCCTGCTAACTGTTCACGGTCGATTTCATAGGCCGTTCCCGCCAGCGCGCCACAGCCTAGCGGGCTGACATCCAGACGCTTAAGCGCATCCTGCAAACGGCTTTCATCACGCGCCAGCATCTCAACATAGGCCAGGCACCAGTGCGCGAACGTCACCGGCTGGGCGCGTTGCAGGTGAGTGTAACCTGGCATTACCGCGTCCTGATTGTTTTGTGCGGTTTCCACCAGCGCCGATTGCAGCTGCCGGTTAGCCGTCAGTAACTCGCTAACGGTATCTTTGCACCACAGTTTCAGGTCAGTCGCTACCTGATCATTACGGCTACGCCCGGTATGCAGCTTTTTGCCTAACTGGCCCACTTTGTCGATCAGTTTGCCTTCCACCCAGCTATGGATATCTTCGGCGTCGCTTTCAAGGATTTGTTGTGGCCTGGCGCGAACATCTTCCAGCAACACGTTCAGCGCCTCTTCCAGTTGCGCCTGCTCTTCTGCGGTTAACACGCCTACCGTGACCAGGGCTTTGGACCAGGCCACAGAGCCAACAATATCCTGCTCCGCCAGACGGTAATCAAAGCGCAGTGAGTCGTTGAATTGTTTGAACCGTTGATCTGCTGCCTGGGTAAAACGCCCGCCCCAAAGTGCCATAACTCTGTTTCCTTATTTTGAAATTCAATGCCGGAAAGCTGCGCCTCCGGCCAACAAAACTTAAGCTAAAATCCGCGTACCCATCGGCATACCGTTAAACAGTGCCGGAAGCTGCTCCGCATGACGCCAGGAGGCGATATCTACCGGACGGCCCAGCGTGCGGGCCGCATCCAGCGCCGCGTTCACTTTCACTATCATGCCGTCAGTAATAATGCCCTGCTCAATCAGTTGTTCTGCTTTCGCGGCGGTCATTTCGGCAATGCGTTGCCCTTTGCCGTCGAGAATGCCGCTGACGTCGGAGAGCAAAATCAGATCCGCGCCCAGCGTTGCCGCCAGCGCCGTTGCCGCCTGGTCGGCATTGACGTTCATCAGTTGCCCTTCGTCTGTTACGCCAATGGAGCTGACCACCGGCAGATAACCGTTCTCCAGCAAGGAGTTGATAAGCTTAGGCGAACCTGGCTGCGCCAGTCCAACATGACCTAACTCTTCATCAAGCTGGGTCACTTTGACGCTGTCGCCGTCACCGAGAAACAAACCTACGGCCGCAATCTGATGTTTCTTCGCCCATGCCAACAGGGTTTTATTTGCCGTTCCCGCCAGTGCTCCGGTGATAATGTCTATCTGATCAGCAGGCGTCACCCGCAGGCCGTTTTTCTTTTTCACCGGCAGATTCAGCCCTTTCATCAGCTCATCCACCACGCAACCGCCGCCGTGCACAATCACCAGCGGACGCTGATGTGACTCACGATAATTCACCAGTGCGCTAAACAGACGTTCCAGCGCCTCTTCACTATCCAGCAGTACGCCGCCCAGTTTGATAATTAATGGATTCATCATTGCACCCTTAAATAAGAGACTGCGTTTCCGCATAGCCGAAACGAATATTGGCGCACTGTACCGCTTGTGCCGCCGCGCCTTTCAGTAAGTTGTCTTCGGTCGCCACAATAATCAGATGCTCGCCCTGAACGGCAAACCCGATATCGCAAAATGGCAGCCCAACGACATTTTTCAGCGCCGGAACGCCTTTGTCATACAGCCGCACCAGCGGTTTATGGGCATACGCCTGCTGTAACACTTGCGCGACTTGCGCCTGGGTCACACCCGATTTCAGGCGGCAGGTAATGGTTTCGAGAATGCCGCGCGGGAAATTGCCCAGATGTGGGGTGAAGATAACGTCAGCACCGAGGTGTGTGGCGATCTCTGGTTGATGGCGATGAGTAAAGACGCCATACGGTTGCAGGCTAACTTCACAAAAGCTGTTTGAAATGGCCGCTTTACGCCCTGCACCGCTCACGCCGCTGGTGGCGTTGATCACCGGCCACTGATTGAGGTCAAGAAGATCGGCATCAATCAACGGTTTCAGCGCCAGCTGTGCCGCCGTCGGATAACAGCCCGGCACCGCAATCAAATTCGCTTCTTTTAATTTATTACCGCACCACTCCGCCAGACCGTAGGCTGCCTGTTCCAACAGTTCCGGGTATTGATGGGTAAAGCCGTAATATTTTTCATAGAAGGTGGCGTCGTTAACACGAAACGCGCCGGAAAGGTCGAACACCACGCAGCCCGCTTCAAGAAACTGCGGCGCTAAATCGTGGCTAACTTCATGGGCGGTGGCGAGAAACACTACGTCCACCCCTGGGCTAAACTCGCTGATATCCGACATCGGCTGCAACGGCAGATCAACGATGCCTTTTAGCTGCGGATGCAAATCGGAGATTAACTTTCCCGCATCATTGCTTTGCGCTGAAACAGTCAAAGCGGTTATGTTCATATGCGGATGGCGATTTACATAGGTCACTAGCTCTGCGCCAGCGTAGCCGCTGGCACCCACAATCAGCGTATTCAACATCGGGGCTATTCACCTTCTTATGTCTGGTTGCCAGGTTAAACGTAAAACATTCACCTTACGGCTGGTGGGTTTTATTACGCTCAACGTTAGTGTATTTTTATTCATAAATACTGCATGAATATTGATACTATCATGACCAGAGGTGTGTCAACAATGAAAAACAAATTACCGCCATTTATCGAGATTTACCGCGCTCTGATTGCCACACCTTCAATAAGCGCCACGGAAGAGGCACTCGATCAAAGCAATGCAGATTTAATCACTCTGCTGGCGGACTGGTTTAAAGATTTGGGCTTCAATGTGGAAGTGCAGCCTGTTCCAGGAACTCGCAACAAATTCAATATGCTGGCAAGTATCGGACAGGGGGCTGGCGGCTTGTTGCTGGCGGGGCATACCGATACGGTGCCATTTGATGACGGTCGCTGGACGCGCGATCCGTTTACACTGACGGAGCATGACGGCAAGCTTTACGGCTTAGGCACCGCCGACATGAAAGGCTTTTTTGCGTTTATCCTTGATGCGCTACGCGATGTCGACGTCACGAAACTGAAAAAACCGCTCTACATTCTGGCGACTGCTGATGAAGAAACCAGTATGGCCGGAGCGCGTTATTTTGCCGAAACTACCGCCCTGCGCCCGGATTGCGCCATCATTGGCGAACCGACGTCACTACAACCGGTACGCGCACATAAAGGTCATATCTCTAACGCCATCCGTATTCAGGGCCAGTCGGGGCACTCCAGCGATCCAGCACGCGGAGTTAACGCTATCGAACTAATGCACGACGCCATCGGGCATATTTTGCAATTGCGCGATAACCTGAAAGAACGTTATCACTACGAAGCGTTTACCGTGCCATACCCTACGCTCAACCTCGGGCATATTCACGGTGGCGACGCTTCTAACCGTATTTGCGCTTGCTGTGAGTTGCATATGGATATTCGTCCGCTGCCTGGCATGACACTCAATGAACTTAATGGTTTGCTCAACGATGCATTGGCTCCGGTGAGCGAACGCTGGCCGGGTCGTCTGACGGTCGACGAGCTGCATCCGCCGATCCCTGGCTATGAATGCCCACCGAATCATCAACTGGTTGAAGTGGTTGAGAAATTGCTCGGAGCAAAAACCGAAGTGGTGAACTACTGTACCGAAGCGCCGTTTATTCAAACGTTATGCCCGACGCTGGTGTTGGGGCCTGGCTCAATTAATCAGGCTCATCAACCTGATGAATATCTGGAAACACGGTTTATCAAGCCCACCCGCGAACTGATAACCCAGGTAATTCACCATTTTTGCTGGCATTAAAACGTAGGCCGGATAAGGCGCTCGCGCCGCATCCGGCGCTGTTGCCAAACTCCAGTGCCGCAATAATGTCGGATGCGATACTTGCGCATCTTATCCGACCTACACCTTTGGTGTTACTTGGGGCGATTTTTTAACATTTCCATAAGTTACGCTTATTTAAAGCGTCGTGAATTTAATGACGTAAATTCCTGCTATTTATTCGTTTGCTGAAGCGATTTCGCAGCATTTGACGTCACCGCTTTTACGTGGCTTTATAAAAGACGACGAAAAGCAAAGCCCGAGCATATTCGCGCCAATGCGACGTGAAGGATACAGGGCTATCAAACGATAAGATGGGGTGTCTGGGGTAATATGAACGAACAATATTCCGCATTGCGTAGTAATGTCAGTATGCTCGGCAAAGTGCTGGGAGAAACCATCAAGGATGCGTTGGGAGAACACATTCTTGAACGCGTAGAAACTATCCGTAAGTTGTCGAAATCTTCACGCGCTGGCAATGATGCTAACCGCCAGGAGTTGCTCACCACCTTACAAAATTTGTCGAACGACGAGCTGCTGCCCGTTGCGCGTGCGTTTAGTCAGTTCCTGAACCTGGCCAACACCGCCGAGCAATACCACAGCATTTCGCCGAAAGGCGAAGCTGCCAGCAACCCGGAAGTGATCGCCCGCACCCTGCGTAAACTGAAAAACCAGCCGGAACTGAGCGAAGACACCATCAAAAAAGCAGTGGAATCGCTGTCGCTGGAACTGGTCCTCACGGCTCACCCAACCGAAATTACCCGTCGTACACTGATCCACAAAATGGTGGAAGTGAACGCCTGTTTAAAACAGCTCGATAACAAAGATATCGCTGACTACGAACACAACCAGCTGATGCGTCGCCTGCGCCAGTTGATCGCCCAGTCATGGCATACCGATGAAATCCGTAAGCTGCGTCCAAGCCCGGTAGATGAAGCCAAATGGGGCTTTGCCGTAGTAGAAAACAGCCTGTGGCAAGGCGTACCGAATTACCTGCGCGAACTGAACGAACAACTGGAAGAGAATCTCGGCTACAAACTGCCCGTCGAATTTGTTCCGGTCCGTTTTACCTCGTGGATGGGCGGTGACCGCGACGGCAACCCGAACGTCACTGCCGATATCACCCGCCACGTCCTGCTGCTCAGCCGCTGGAAAGCCACCGATTTGTTCCTGAAAGATATTCAGGTGCTGGTTTCTGAACTGTCGATGGTTGAAGCGACCCCTGAACTGCTGGCACTGGTTGGCGAAGAAGGTGCCGCAGAACCGTATCGCTATCTGATGAAAAACCTGCGTTCTCGCCTGATGGCGACACAGGCATGGCTGGAAGCGCGCCTGAAAGGCGAAGAACTGCCAAAACCAGAAGGCCTACTGACACAAAACGAAGAACTGTGGGAACCGCTCTACGCTTGCTACCAGTCACTTCAGGCGTGTGGCATGGGTATTATCGCCAACGGCGATCTGCTCGACACCCTGCGCCGCGTGAAATGTTTCGGCGTACCGCTGGTCCGTATTGATATCCGTCAGGAGAGCACCCGCCATACCGAAGCGCTGGGCGAGCTGACCCGCTACCTCGGTATCGGCGACTACGAAAGCTGGTCAGAGGCCGACAAACAGGCGTTCCTGATCCGCGAACTGAACTCCAAACGTCCGCTTCTGCCGCGCAACTGGCAACCAAGCGCCGAAACGCGCGAAGTGCTCGATACCTGCCAGGTGATTGCCGAAGCGCCGCAAGGCTCCATTGCCGCCTACGTGATCTCGATGGCGAAAACGCCGTCCGACGTACTGGCTGTCCACCTGCTGCTGAAAGAAGCGGGTATCGGGTTTGCGATGCCGGTTGCTCCGCTGTTTGAAACCCTCGATGACCTGAACAACGCCAACGATGTCATGACCCAGCTGCTCAATATCGACTGGTATCGCGGCCTGATTCAGGGCAAACAGATGGTGATGATTGGCTATTCCGACTCAGCAAAAGATGCGGGCGTGATGGCAGCGTCCTGGGCGCAATATCAGGCACAGGATGCATTAATCAAAACCTGCGAAAAAGCGGGTATTGAGCTGACGTTGTTCCACGGTCGCGGCGGTTCCATTGGTCGCGGCGGCGCACCTGCCCATGCGGCACTGCTGTCACAACCGCCAGGAAGCCTGAAAGGCGGCCTGCGCGTAACCGAACAGGGCGAGATGATCCGCTTTAAATATGGTCTGCCAGAAATCACCGTCAGCAGCCTGTCGCTTTATACCGGGGCGATTCTGGAAGCCAACCTGCTGCCACCGCCGGAGCCGAAAGAGAGCTGGCGTCGCATTATGGATGAACTGTCAGTCATCTCCTGCGATGTCTACCGCGGCTACGTACGTGAAAACAAAGATTTTGTGCCTTACTTCCGCTCCGCTACGCCGGAACAAGAACTGGGCAAACTGCCGTTGGGTTCACGTCCGGCGAAACGTCGCCCAACCGGCGGCGTCGAGTCACTACGCGCCATTCCGTGGATCTTCGCCTGGACGCAAAACCGTCTGATGCTCCCCGCCTGGCTGGGTGCAGGTACGGCGCTGCAAAAAGTGGTCGAAGACGGCAAACAGAGCGAGCTGGAGGCTATGTGCCGCGATTGGCCATTCTTCTCGACGCGTCTCGGCATGCTGGAGATGGTCTTCGCCAAAGCAGACCTGTGGCTGGCGGAATACTATGACCAACGCCTGGTAGACAAAGCACTGTGGCCGTTAGGTAAAGAGTTACGCAATCTGCAAGAAGAAGACATCAAAGTGGTGCTGGCGATTGCCAACGATTCCCATCTGATGGCCGATCTGCCGTGGATTGCAGAGTCTATTCAGCTACGGAATATTTACACCGACCCGCTGAACGTATTGCAGGCCGAGTTGCTGCACCGCTCCCGCCAGGCAGAAAAAGAAGGCCAGGAACCGGATCCTCGCGTCGAACAAGCGTTAATGGTCACTATTGCCGGGATTGCGGCAGGTATGCGTAATACCGGCTAATCTTCCTCTCCTGCAAACCCTCGTGCTTTTGCGCGAGGGTTTTCTGAAATACTTCTGTTCTAACACCCTCGTTTTCAATATATTTCTGTCTGCATTTTATTCAAATTCTGGATATCCCTTCAGATATCCTTAAGGAATTGTCGGTACATTCGGCGATATTTTTTTCAAGACAGGTTCTTACTATGCATTCCACAGAAGTCCAGGCTAAACCTCTTTTTAGCTGGAAAGCCCTGGGTTGGGCACTGCTCTACTTTTGGTTTTTCTCTACTCTGCTACAGGCCATTATTTACATCAGTGGTTATAGTGGCACTAACGGCATTCGCGACTCGCTGTTATTCAGTTCGCTGTGGTTGATCCCGGTATTCCTCTTTCCGAAGCGGATTAAAATTATTGCCGCAGTAATCGGCGTGGTGCTATGGGCGGCCTCTCTGGCAGCGCTGTGCTACTACGTCATCTACGGGCAGGAGTTCTCGCAGAGCGTTCTGTTTGTGATGTTCGAAACCAACACCAACGAAGCCAGCGAGTATTTAAGCCAGTATTTCAGCCTGAAAATTGTGCTTATCGCGCTGGCCTATACGGCAATGGCAGTTCTGCTGTGGACACGTCTGCGCCCGGTCTATATTCCAAAGCCGTGGCGTTATATTGTCTCTTTTGCCCTGCTTTATGGCTTGATTCTGCATCCGATCGCCATGAATACGTTTATCAAAAACAAGCCGTTTGAGAAAACGTTGGATAACCTGGCCTCGCGTATGGAGCCTGCCGCACCGTGGCAATTCCTGACCGGCTATTATCAGTATCGTCAGCAACTAAACTCGCTAACAAAGCTACTGAATGAAAATAATGCCTTGCCGCCGCTGGCTAATTTCAAAGATGAATCGGGTAACGAACCGCGCACCTTAGTGCTGGTGATTGGCGAGTCAACCCAGCGTGGACGCATGAGTCTGTACGGTTATCCGCGTGAAACCACGCCGGAGCTGGATGCGCTGCATAAAACCGATCCGAATCTGACCGTGTTTAATAACGTGGTTACGTCTCGTCCGTACACCATTGAAATCCTGCAACAGGCGCTGACCTTTGCCAATGAAAAGAACCCGGACCTGTATCTGACGCAGCCGTCGCTGATGAACATGATGAAACAGGCGGGTTATAAAACCTTCTGGATCACCAACCAGCAGACGATGACCGCCCGCAATACCATGCTGACGGTATTTTCGCGCCAGACCGACAAGCAGTACTACATGAACCAGCAACGTACGCAGAGTGCGCGTGAATACGACACCAACGTGCTGAAGCCGTTCCAGGATGTGCTGAATGACCCTGCGCCGAAGAAACTGATCATCGTTCATCTGCTGGGTACGCATATCAAATACAAATACCGCTACCCGGAAAATCAGGGCAAGTTTGATGGCAATACCGATCATGTTCCGCCAGGATTAAGCGCAGAAGAGCTGGAATCATATAACGATTATGACAACGCTAACCTGTATAACGATCATGTGGTTGCCAGCCTGATTAAAGACTTTAAAGCGGCAGACCCGAACGGATTCCTGGTTTACTTCTCTGACCACGGTGAAGAGGTTTACGACACGCCGCCTCATAAAACCCAGGGGCGTAATGAGGACAACCCGACGCGTCATATGTACACCATTCCGTTCCTGCTGTGGACGTCGGAAAAATGGCAAGCGACTCATCCCCGTGATTTCTCACAGGATGTCGATCGTAAATACAGCCTGGCGGAACTGATCCACACCTGGTCAGATTTGGCGGGCTTATCTTACGACGGTTACGATCCAACCCGTTCAGTGGTGAATCCGCAGTTCAAAGAAACTACCCGCTGGATTGGTAACCCGTACAAGAAAAACGCGCTGATCGATTACGACACACTGCCGTATGGCGATCAGGTGGGTAATCAGTAATTATCAGCCAGGCGCTATTTGCCGGATGCGACGCTTGACGCGTCTTATCCGGCCTACAGATCGCGGCGGTAGGCTGGATAAGGCGTTTACGCCACATCCGGCAATACAACTGCCGCAATGTTTACATCGAACTCCCCTCAGGCCACACTTTTCAGGTGGCCTTTTTTAATAATGCCAGTTACTGTTTTCCCGTCTACATACCTAAGGGAATAACATGTATCACGACGTCAGCTATCTGCTCTCCCGCCTGATCAACGGCCCGCTGTCCCTGCGCCAGATTTACTTTGCCAGCAGTAACGGCCCGGTGCCCGATCTTGCGTATCAGGTCGATTTTCCACGGCTGGAAATTGTGCTGGAAGGTGAGTTTGTTGATACCGGCGCTGGAGCAACGTTAGTTCCCGGCGATGTGCTGTACGTTGCCGCTGGTGGCTGGAATTTCCCACAATGGAAAACACCCGCTACCACCTTTAGCGTGCTGTTTGGCAAACAGCAACTCGGCTTCAGCGTCGTGCAATGGGATGGCAAACAATATCAAAATCTGGCGAAGCAACACGTCGCCCGGCGCGGCCCACGCATAGGTTCTTTTCTGCTACAAACGCTCAATGAAATGCAAATGCAGCCGCAGGAGCAGCAAACGGCAAGGCTTATCGTCGCCAGCCTGCTTAGCCACTGCCGCGATTTGCTTGGCAGCCAAATCCAGACCGCCTCACGCAGCCAGGCACTATTTGAAGCTATTCGCGATTATATCGACGAACGCTATGCCTCCGCGCTTACCCGCGAATCTGTTGCGCAGGCGTTTTATATTTCGCCAAATTACCTCTCGCACCTGTTTCAAAAAACGGGGGCCATTGGTTTTAACGAATACCTGAATCACACGCGACTGGAGCACGCTAAGACGTTATTGAAAGGCTATGACCTGAAGGTAAAAGAAGTGGCGCACGCCTGCGGCTTTGTCGACAGCAACTACTTCTGCCGTCTGTTTCGTAAAAACACCGAACGCTCGCCGTCGGAATATCGTCGGCAGTACCACAGCCAACTGACAGAAAAACCGACTACTCCAGAATAAGATGGGTTTGCTGCGGCGCAGAAAGCACTTTGCGCACCGCGCTCATTACCCGCTGCGGCTCACGCAGGAATGCGTAGATGCTGCATTGCACATAGCGGCAATGTTCAAATCGCTCGGCACCGGCAAGCTCGATATCCGTAATCAACAGAGCAACATCCGCCCGACGGATATCCTCGTCCGCTAAACGATTCTCCGTTCCCAGCGCGCCCTGAGTTTCAATGCTGACTCCCCACTTCTCTAACAGGCACAACTTTTCCAGCCGTTCCGCCGCCATATAAGTATGCGCCACGCCACTGACGCAGGCGGTTACTGCCACCAGGTATGCCATTTTAACCTCCCACGGTAACCTGAAATCCGGCCCGTTCTGCCATTTCGCGCATCGTTGTCACATCGGCTGACGACGGCGCAGGCACCTCTTTCATCGACCATGTTTTCCCCAGCAGGCGGTATTTCGGTTCGCCGTACTGATGAAACGGTAACAGATGGATCTGCCTGATTTTCAGCGGGATCAGTACATCCAGCGCCTGCTGCATATTCTCCCGGCTGAGCGTGAAACCAGGGATCAACGGTAAACGCGGGATCACGTTGACACCCTCACTCACCAGCAAACGCAGATTCTCCAGCACGCGTGGCAGGTTCATCTTCACCACATCCCGCGCCTGAGTCGCGTCCATAATTTTTAAATCGAACAGCACTTCATCGCACAATTTCGCCAGCGGTAACAGCTTGCTTGCTGGCGCGTCTCCGGCAGTTTCAATGGCGCATGACACACCCCACAGCCGCAGTCGCTGTAAAAAACGGGTAGCAAACTCCGCCTGCATTAACACTTCGCCGCCAGAAAGCGTGACGCCGCCGCCGGACGTGCGAAAAAAAATGTCATCTTTCATCACTTCCCGTTCCAGAGCGTCAAGGCTGATATCGCGACCAATCCGTTCAAACGCCCCGGAGGGGCATTCATCCGCATCACGCAAACATTTCGCACAGTGCAGACATTTCGCCTCTCTGCGTACCGTCTGGATTTTGCCGGAGATCGACTCCGGATTAGCACACCACGGGCAAAGATGCGGACAGCCTTTAAAAAAGACCACCGTACGAATGCCCTCACCGTCATTCAGTGAATAACGCTGAATGTTGAAAATGCGCGCCACATCATTGCGGCGCGTTTCCACAACGTTACAGCTGATGCGCTGTCCGGCGGATGATGTCATCCTGGATCTCCTTCGACAGTTCGACAAAGAAGGCGCTGTATCCGGCAACGCGCACCACCAGCCCGGCATAATCTTGTGGGCGCTGTTGCGCTTCCCGCAACGTGTCGGCGTTCACCACGTTAAACTGAATATGTTGTAACTTAAGCTGGGCAAACGCCCGTAAGAAGTCGGCCAGTTTGCGTAATCCCGCTTCACCTTCCAGGGTCGCCGGAGTGAATTTCACGTTCAGCAATGTACCGTTAGACAGCAGTGTGTTATCGAGCTTACTGACTGACTTCAGTACCGCCGTTGGCCCTTGTGCGTCCTGACCCAGCATAGGTGACAAGCCGCCGTCTGCCAGCTGTTCTCCGGCAAAACGACCGTCTGGCGTCGCGCCAACCACCGATCCCAACGGAACGTGAGCAGAAACGGTATACGATCCCGGCGTGAAGTAGCCGCCGCGCGGGTTCTGGTATTTTTCCACTTCTTTGCAGTAGTGGCGCAACAGTTCGGCGCTAATGTTATCCACCTCGTCGATATCGTTACCGTATTTCTCAAAGCGGTTAATTAAGCGAGCGCGGACTTTTTCGCCTTCTGGCGTTGCAAAGTTGGCTTTTAATACCGACAGCAATTCGTCAAAACTTAAACGCTGTTGATCAAAAACCATCCCTTTCAACGCATGGAGAGAATCGCTCAGGTTGGCGATACCGATCCCCTGTACGCCGGAGAAGTTATAACGCGCGCCGCCATCGGTAATATCGCGGCCTTTTTCCAGACAATCGCTGATAAAAGACGAGAGCAGCGGTACAGGTGCCCAGTCGCGATGGCCGATATCGCAAATATTACTGCCTTCAACCATCAGGGTGATGTAGTGGCTGATCTTGGCACGGATCTGTTCCAGTAAACCTTCATAAGTCAGCGCGGCATTGCCTTCATTTTCATTCAGGCAGATTTCCATCACTTTCAGCAGGTTAAACATCGCGATGTCATGCAAGCCGTAGGTTCTGCCGGGAATAGATAATTCCACACAGCCCACTACGGAATAGTCGCGCGCATCTTCCAGCGAAACGCCACGGTTGAGGAACGCTGGCACCACCACTTCATCGTTAAAGATTTGCGGAATACCGGTGCCGAGGCGAATGGTTTCGGCGGTTTTCATCAGGAACGGCGTGTCGATCAAGGCGTTAGTGCGCACGCCGAGGTTCGGTTGCGGTAATTGCACGCTTTGATAGGCGTCAAGGCAAAGGAACGAAAGCACGTTCACCGCGCTACGTCCGTTCTCGGTTAACCCGCCGAGCAGTGCGGTATAGCCGGTCGGGAAACCGGCGAAATAACGCGCGCTGCTGGTGGAGCGCAACAGCACGATGTCGTTGCATTTCACCCATAAAGATTCGAGCAGTTCTTTCAGGAACGCCGCATCTTCGCCCTGGGTTAATGATGTCTGATAGAACGGCAACATATACTGGTCGAAGCGCCCCAACGATAGCGAACTGGCGTTGGATTCGTATTGCAGAATGATGTTCATGTACCAGAATAACTGGCACGCCTGCCAGAACGTCTGCGGCTTATGTTGCGCGTTATGGCGGGAGATCTCCGCAATAGTCAGCAGCTCTTCGCGACGCTGGGCATCTGTGCAGTTTGCCGCCATCGTTTCCGCCAGTTCGGCGTAACGCAAAATGTGTTTCTGCGAGGCTTCCAGCAGTAACAGCGCTGCCTGATAAAAGTGATTCTCCGGCTGTTGCTGACAATGTTGCTGCATCTGTGCTACCAGCTCCCCCAGCCCGTGATTCAGCAGGCGTGGGTAATCAATAATAATGTGCCCCTGGCCTTTATCTGTCTGGTTGATGCTGAAAATCTGCGTGCTGGTCGCGGCTTTTACTTCATCTGTCATCTGCCCGTTGATGAAATCTTTCATCGAACGTTTTTCCCAGTACGGGAACAACTCTTCGCGGTAGATACGTTTATCTTCTTCGCTGATAGCAAAGCGGTCCTGCGGACGCGTCGGGAATTGATCCAGCTCTTTCAGCAGCCAGTAAGGGTCCATTTCCGGCGACATAATCCCGGCGCGCGGTTTTACGGTGCGGTTACCGGCAATCAGTTCTTCATCACGAATCGAAATTTCAACATGTTCAAGGATATACGCTGTTGCTTTCGCCCGGCGCAATATCACCGGTTCGCCTTCGGTTTGCCGATGGCTGGCGGTATAAAGCAGCGCCCGCTCCAGCGAGATTTCACGGGTATTGGCAAACAGTGCAGTTTTGAGGCGAGAGATACGATTCGTCATGAGGAACTCCTGTGGGAAAGCGAACCCGCCCTTGCGAGCGGGAGAAGAACTTAAGCGGTTTGCGCCAGGTGAGCTTCAATTTTGCTCATAATGGCGTCAGCACGTTTTACTGCATCGCTGATGTTGACGCGCACGATGGTCTTGCCAGCAAAACGCTCTTCAAACTTGATGCCGATATCTTTGGTCAGAATCACCATATCAGCGCTCGCCACATCTTCCGCAGTCAGTTCATTTTCCAGACCAATTGACCCCTGGGTTTCTACTTTCACTTCCCAGCCTTTCGCTTTCGCGGCACTTTCCAGCGCCTCTGCTGCCATATAGGTATGGGCAACACCTGAAGGACATGCGGTTACTGCAATAATTTTCGTCATGGCTCGTTCCTCAATTAATTAATTTCAAAATCCAAATCCAGGTCGTCTTCTTTTTCATCAGTCGAAGACCCATTTTTACGCGCCAGACTTTTCAGCACGTTCACACAAACAGCCGTCACCACTGCTCCGACAGCCACTGCTGCGATATAACCCAGCTTGCCTTCAACCACCGGCAGCACAATCAGACCACCCCAGCCTGCATAGCACTGCGCACCGACCAGCGCCGCAGTTACTGCACCACAAACTGAACCGACCATGATGGAAGGAATGACACGCAGCGGATCGGCAGCGGCGAAAGGAATCGCCCCTTCAGTAACGCCAACACAGCCCATCACCAGTGCCGCTTTGCCGGTTTCGCGCTCTTCTGCGGAGAAATTTTTACGACCAATCAGCGTCGCCAGCCCCATCCCCAGCGGCGGGATACAAATACCCACGGCAGCGATGGCCACCACGGTATAAACACCCTGAGCAACGCAAATCAGCATGAAGGCATAGGCCACTTTGTTAACCGGACCGCCCATATCGAACGCCAGCATCAGACCCATGATCACCGCCAGCATAACAATGCTGCCCTGCTGCATCCCCTGAAGCCACTGAGTCAGGCTGTTGGTCAACGCCCCTACAGGCTCGCCCAAGCCCCACATCATGATGCCTGCGGTAATCAGTGTGCCGACGATAGGAATAATGAAGATAGGCATCACCGAGCGCAGAACTTTATGCACCGGAATTTTCTTCAGGTAATGCACCACGATGCCGCCGATAATCCCGGCGATCAGTGCACCAAAGAAGCCCGCACCAAAGCTGTTACCAACCCAGGCACCGATAGCGCACGGAGCCAGCGCAGAACGCTCTGCAATGGAATAACCGATGTACGCTGCGAGGAAAGGCACCATCAGCGTCAAGCCCGCAACGCCGATATCAAACAGTTTTTTCAGATTTGGATCGGCTACGGCATCCGGCACTGCGCCTTTGCCATACAACATGAAGGAAACCGCCAGCAAAATACCGCCCGATACCACGAAGGGAATCATGTGTGAAACGCCCGTCATTAAATGCTGACGGGTATTTTTCAGGATCTGCACCAACTCATTCATAAGCTGCTCCCGGGCTTGCGAAAGCCCATGTCCATATTTTTGATGGAGGAAACAATAGGCAATCGCAGGCGGAGCAAACAGTGGATAAAAAGGCCATTTACTGGACTTTTGTAATATCAGTACAAAAATGCGATCCGCCTCATAACTTGCGATAAACCGGAAGCATGCCGCAAAACAGCGTCTTGTGAGACGCGTCGCAAATTGACGGTTACATTACATTTGTCCAGCTTTTGGCAGATTTGTCACATGGCAGGCCGTTGCCGTGCGCTCTTATCCTGTAAACAGAAAACCGTACCGGGAGAGAGGCAATGGCCCTGATTGTGGAATTTATTTGTGAGCTACCTAACGGCGTACATGCGCGTCCGGCAAGCCACGTTGAAACGCTGTGTAATACTTTTTCATCACAAATTGAGTGGCATAACCTGCGCACTGACCGCAAGGGCAACGCCAAAAGCGCCCTTGCGCTGATTGGCACCGATACGCTGGCGGGCGATAACTGCCAGTTACTGATTTCCGGGGCCGACGAACAGGAAGCGCACCAGCGTTTAAGCCAATGGCTGCGCGATGAATTCCCCCACTGCGATGCGCCGCTGGCGGAAGTTAAATCTGACGAACTGGAACCACTGCCGGTTTCACTGACCAATCTGAATCCGCAAATTATCCGCGCCCGCACCGTGTGCAGCGGTAGTGCAGGCGGCATTCTGACGCCGATCTCTTCTTTAGATCTCAATGCGCTGGGTAATCTTCCCGCAGCCAAAGGCGTTGACGCCGAGCAATCCGCACTGGAAAACGGCCTGACGCTGGTACTGAAAAACATTGAGTTTCGTCTGCTGGATAGCGACGGTGCTACCAGCGCGATTCTGGAAGCTCACCGATCCCTGGCTGGCGATACTTCCCTGCGCGAACATTTACTGGCAGGCGTCAGCGCCGGATTAAGCTGCGCCGAAGCAATTGTTGCCAGCGCGAATCACTTTTGCGAAGAGTTTTCCCGTTCCAGCAGCAGCTACCTGCAAGAACGTGCCCTGGACGTACGCGACGTCTGCTTCCAGTTACTCCAGCAAATCTACGGTGAGCAACGCTTCCCGGCACCGGGAAAACTGACGCAGCCCGCCATTTGTATGGCTGATGAACTGACCCCCAGCCAGTTCCTCGAACTGGATAAAAATCACCTCAAAGGATTGTTGCTCAAAAGCGGCGGCACCACCTCACATACGGTGATCCTTGCCCGTTCGTTCAACATTCCAACGCTGGTTGGTGTGGATATTGATGCCCTTACTCCGTGGCAGCAACAAACGATTTATATCGACGGCAACGCCGGGGCGATTGTGGTTGAGCCAGGGGAAGCCGTAGCTCGTTATTATCAGCAAGAAGCCCGCGTACAGGACGCCCTGCGTGAGCAACAGCGTGTCTGGCTGACCCAACAAGCCCGTACCGCTGACGGTATCCGCATTGAAATTGCCGCTAACATCGCTCACTCCGTGGAAGCGCAGGCCGCATTCGGCAATGGTGCGGAAGGCGTTGGTTTGTTCCGCACTGAAATGCTCTATATGGATCGCACCAGCGCACCGGGCGAAAGCGAGTTGTACAACATTTTTTGTCAGGCGCTGGAATCCGCCAACGGACGCAGCATTATTGTGCGCACTATGGACATTGGCGGCGACAAACCCGTTGATTATCTGAACATTCCCGCAGAGGCAAACCCGTTCCTCGGTTATCGCGCCGTGCGTATTTATGAAGAGTACGCGTCGTTGTTTACCACGCAGCTACGGTCGATCCTCCGCGCCTCCGCTCACGGCAGCCTGAAAATCATGATCCCGATGATCTCCTCAATGGAAGAGATCTTATGGGTGAAAGAAAAACTGGCGGAAGCCAAACAGCAACTACGTAACGAACACATTCCGTTTGATGAGAAAATCCAGCTCGGCATCATGCTGGAAGTGCCGTCGGTGATGTTCATCATCGATCAATGCTGCGAAGAGATTGATTTCTTTAGTATTGGTAGTAATGACCTGACGCAATATCTGCTGGCAGTGGATCGCGATAACGCTAAGGTTACTCGTCACTACAACAGCCTGAATCCGGCATTCTTGCGGGCGCTCGATTACGCCGTGCAAGCGGTGCATCGCCAGGGCAAATGGATTGGTCTGTGCGGTGAGCTGGGAGCGAAAGGTTCCGTGCTGCCGTTGCTGGTCGGCTTAGGGCTGGATGAACTCAGCATGAGCGCACCATCAATTCCGGCGGCGAAAGCTCGGATGGCGCAACTTGATAGCCGTGAGTGCCGCAAGTTGCTCAACCAGGCAATGGCCTGCCGTACTTCGCTGGAAGTGGAACACCTGCTGGCGCAATTCCGCATGACCCAACAAGACGCACCGCTGGTCACCGCCGAGTGCATCACACTGGAAAGCGACTGGCGCAGCAAAGAAGAAGTGCTCAAAGGCATGACCGATAACCTGCTGCTGGCGGGCCGCTGCCGCTATCCGCGTAAACTGGAAGCCGACTTGTGGGCGCGCGAGGCCGTTTTCTCTACCGGTCTGGGCTTTAGTTTTGCCATTCCACACAGCAAATCAGAACACATTGAGCAATCCACCATCAGCGTGGCGCGTCTGCAAGCGCCGGTGCGCTGGGGCGATGATGAAGCGCAATTCATCATTATGTTAACCCTGAACAAACACGCTGCAGGCGATCAGCATATGCGCATTTTCTCGCGCCTCGCTCGCCGCATCATGCACGAAGAATTCCGTAACGCGCTGGTTAACGCCGCCTCTGCCGACGCTATCGCCAGCCTGCTGCAACATGAACTGGAACTGTAAAAGGAAACATCATGGAACTGTATCTGGACACCGCTAACGTCGCAGAAGTCGAACGTCTGGCACGCATATTCCCCATTGCCGGGGTGACAACTAACCCGAGCATTATCGCTGCCAGCAAGGAGTCCATATGGGAAGTGCTGCCGCGTCTGCAAAAAGCGATTGGTGATGAGGGCATTCTGTTTGCTCAGACCATGAGCCGCGACGCGCAGGGGATGGTGGAAGAAGCGAAGCGCCTGCGCGACGCTATTCCGGGTATTGTGGTGAAAATCCCGGTGACTTCCGAAGGTCTGGCAGCAATTAAAATACTGAAAAAAGAGGGTATTACTACACTTGGCACTGCTGTATATAGCGCCGCACAAGGGTTATTAGCCGCACTGGCAGGGGCAAAATACGTTGCTCCGTATGTTAACCGCGTAGATGCCCAGGGCGGAGACGGCATTCGTACGGTTCAGGAGCTGCAAACGCTGTTAGAAATGCACGCGCCAGAAAGCATGGTGCTGGCAGCCAGCTTTAAAACGCCGCGTCAGGCGCTGGACTGTTTACTGGCAGGATGTGAATCCATCACCCTGCCCTTAGATGTAGCGCAACAAATGCTCAACACCCCTGCGGTAGAGTCAGCTATAGAGAAGTTCGAACACGACTGGAATGCCGCATTTGGCACTACTCATCTCTAAAGGAGCAATTATGGACCGCATTATTCAATCACCGGGTAAATACATCCAGGGCGCTGATGTGATTAATCGTCTGGGCGAATACCTGAAGCCGCTGGCAGAACGCTGGTTAGTGGTGGGTGACAAATTTGTTTTAGGTTTTGCTCAATCCACTGTCGAGAAAAGCTTTAAAGATGCTGGACTGGTAGTAGAAATTGCGCCGTTTGGCGGTGAATGTTCGCAAAATGAGATCGACCGTCTGCGTGGCATCGCGGAGACTGCGCAGTGTGGCGCAATTCTCGGTATCGGTGGCGGAAAAACCCTCGATACTGCCAAAGCACTGGCACATTTCATGGGTGTTCCGGTAGCGATCGCACCGACTATCGCCTCTACCGATGCACCGTGCAGCGCATTGTCTGTTATCTACACCGATGAGGGTGAGTTTGACCGCTATCTGCTGTTGCCAAATAACCCGAATATGGTCATTGTCGACACCAAAATCGTCGCTGGCGCACCTGCACGTCTGTTAGCGGCGGGTATCGGCGATGCGCTGGCAACCTGGTTTGAAGCGCGTGCCTGCTCTCGTAGCGGCGCGACCACCATGGCGGGCGGCAAGTGCACCCAGGCTGCGCTGGCACTGGCTGAACTGTGCTACAACACCCTGCTGGAAGAAGGCGAAAAAGCGATGCTTGCTGCCGAACAGCATGTAGTGACTCCGGCGCTGGAGCGCGTGATTGAAGCGAACACCTATTTGAGCGGTGTTGGTTTTGAAAGTGGTGGTCTGGCTGCGGCGCACGCAGTGCATAACGGCCTGACCGCTATCCCGGACGCGCATCACTATTATCACGGTGAAAAAGTGGCATTCGGTACGCTGACGCAGCTGGTTCTGGAAAATGCGCCGGTGGAGGAAATCGAAACCGTAGCTGCCCTTAGCCATGCGGTAGGTTTGCCAATAACTCTCGCTCAACTGGATATTAAAGAAGATGTCCCGGCGAAAATGCGAATTGTGGCAGAAGCGGCATGTGCAGAAGGTGAAACCATTCACAACATGCCTGGCGGCGCGACGCCAGATCAGGTTTACGCCGCTCTGCTGGTAGCCGACCAGTACGGTCAGCGTTTCCTGCAAGAGTGGGAATAACCTACTCCAAACTCCCGGCTTGTCCGGGAGTTTGAACGCAAAATTGCCTGATGCGCTACGCTTATCAGGCCTACGCAATCTCTGCAATATATTGAATTTGCGTGCTTTTGTAGGCCGGATAAGGCGTTCACTCCGCATCCGGCACTCTGTGCCAGTAATCTGAAACTCCCACGTTGTTCAGGAATTTTTTATCCGCTTCTGGACATTTTCTCTACAGAACAATCGTTAGCCCGGAAGGTCGAATCTGTGACTCTTATTTTCACGGACGAACCAGATGAAAGCTTCACTGGCGCTGCTCAGCCTGCTAACGGCATTTACCAGCCACTCCTTAAAATCTCCCGCCGTTCCACCAACCGTGGTACAAATCCAGGCCAATACCAACCTTGCCATCGCAGACGGTGCCAGACAGCAAATTGGCAGCACGCTATTTTACGATCCGGCGTATGTGCAGCTTACTTATCCTGGCGGTGATGTTCCGCAAGAACGCGGTGTATGTTCCGATGTGGTGATCCGCGCATTGCGCAGCCAGAAGGTCGATTTGCAGAAACTGGTTCACGAAGATATGGCGAAGAATTTTGCTGAGTACCCGCAAAAATGGAAGTTAAAGCGCCCGGACAGCAACATCGATCACCGTCGGGTGCCTAATCTGGAAACCTGGTTTAGCCGCCACAACAAAACACGCCCCATCAGTAAAAATGCCGGTGACTATCAAGCGGGCGATATTGTCTCCTGGCGATTAGATAACGGGCTGGCGCATATTGGGGTGGTGTCAGATGGCTTCGCCCGCGACGGTACGCCGCTGGTGATACATAACATTGGCGCAGGCGCGCAGGAAGAAGATGTGCTGTTTAGCTGGCGGATGGTGGGGCATTATCGTTATTTTGTTAAATAAGCGATCGCCCCACATGAAGAAAAAATTCAGATGCTTTTTACACTGACAGCTTCTTTTTTCTTACGGCTCACCAGCGCCAGTGCCAGCACAATCAGCACAATACCGCTACCTTCAACGGCCCCCGGATTCTCACCGAGCAGCCACCAGGAAAAGAGTACGCCACAAACGGGAACGGCCAGTGTGCTTAAGCTGGCAATACTGGCAGGCAAGTTTTTCAGCACAAACAGCCATAAGCTCCACGCTAGCGCCGTCGCCAGAATCGCACTGTAGGCCAGCGCCCAGAACACGGTGGGCTGCCAGTCAATTTCACGTTGCGGCACCAGTAAAGCGACCACACTCATCACCAGCGCCGCATACAGCATCTGCCAGGATGTTAATGATAATAAATCCACGCGCGGATGACGGGCGTATAGGCGTTTAGCAACAATCGCGCTCGCCCCCCAACTAACACCGGAGAGGATTGCCAGCATGGCACTTTTCATCGAAGAGAAATCGAGTTGCCACGGCTGCAACACCAAAAATAAGCCGAAAGCGGCAATCAGAATCGCGACATATTGCCCACGTCGCAGGCGTTCACCGAGAAACAACGCGGCGAAAATCACCACCCAGAACGGCATGGTATAGCTCAGGATTGCCACCTTCCCCGCTCCGCCGCTGACCAGCGCCCACTGCGCCAGGCCAACCATCCCGCAGGTTTGTAACAGGGCAATGGCTAAGGTGTATTTAAACGGCGTCGGGCGCATTCCGCGACCACGTAATAAAAGGACGATGAATAAAACGAGAGCGCCGAAAATGCAGCGTAAGGCGGTGAAGTCGAAGGCACCGATGTAGCTGGTGACTTGCTTCATGAAAATCCAGCTATAACTCCAGATAAGTGTGAGCACAACCAGGCCACTGATTGCCAGTGGGTTGCTCTTTCCTGCGGCAGACATGAGAGATCCAGTGTGTAGTTTTCCTGTGGACACTATACGCCGGTAAAGAAACTTCAGCGACTGCCTGAAAGACAGTCGCTGAAGAAGGTCAGATTACAGCAGGTCGAAACGGTCGAGGTTCATCACTTTCACCCATGCCGCCACGAAGTCTTTAACAAACTTCTCGTGGGCATCGCTGCTGGCGTAAACTTCCGCTACCGCACGCAGCACAGAGTTAGAACCAAATACCAGATCCGCACGGCTGGCTGTGTATTTCACTTCGCCGGTTTCGCGGTCACGGCCTTCAAACAGCTCTTTCGATTCGTCGGTCGCTTTCCACTCGTAACGCATATCCAGCAAGTTCACGAAGAAGTCATTGCTCAATACGCCAACGCGGTCAGTGAAGACGCCGTTTTTGCTGCCATCGAAGTTGGCACCCAGTACGCGCATCCCGCCCACCAGCGCGGTCATTTCCGGCGCGGTCAGGGTCAGTTGCTGGGCTTTGTCGATCAGCAGTGACTCGGTGGTGGAAACATCCAGTCGAGCGCGATAGTTACGGAAACCGTCAGCAATTGGCTCCAGCAGTTCGAACATCTCAATGTCAGTCTGATCCTGACGCGCATCAACGCGACCCGGCGCAAACGGTACATGAATGCTCAAACCAGCGGCGCTTGCGGCTTTCTCAACGCCAACCACACCTGCCAGCACGATGATATCCGCCAGCGAGGCTTTACCAGACTCTTTCTGAATTTTCTCCAGAACTGGCAGCGCACGAACGGCTGCGGCGTTCACATCCCAGTCGCGCTGCGGCATTAATGCCAGACGCGCACCATTGGCACCACCGCGTTTGTCGCCACCACGGAAGGTAGAAGCAGACGCCCAGGCCACCGATACCAGCTCGCTGACAGACAGACCAGAACCCGCAATCGCAAATTTCAGATCGATAATGTCCTGCTCAGTCGGGTTGTAGATCGGCTGCGGCAGCGGATCTTGCCAGATCAGATCTTCTTTCGGTACTTCCGGTCCGATGTAACGGGATTTCGGCCCCATATCCCTGTGCGTCAGTTTGAACCAGGCACGGGCAAAGGCTTCGTTGAACGCCTGCGGATCGTTGAGGAAACGACGAGAGATCTTCTCGAACTCAGGATCAAAACGCAGCGTCAGGTCGGTCACCAGCATTGTCGGTTTACGTTTCTTCGACGGATCAAACGGATCCGGGATAATTTCCGGTGCGTCTACCGCTTCGAACTGGATTGCGCCAGCCGGGCTGCGGGTCTGTACCCACTCATACTTGAACAGGTTCTCGAAGAAATAGTTGCTCCACTGGGTCGGCGTCTGGGTCCAGACTACTTCCAGACCAGAGGTAATGGCATCTGCGCCAACGCCGCTGCCGTAAGTGCTCGCCCAACCTAAACCTTGTTCTTCAATCGGTGCAGCTTCTGGATCAGGACCTACATTTGATGTCGGACCGGCACCGTGGGTTTTACCCAGCGTATGACCACCCGCAATCAGCGCCACGGTTTCTTCGTCGTTCATGCCCATGTTGCCGAAGGTCGCGCGGATAGCTGCTGCCGCAGAAAGCGGTTCGCCGCTGTGATCCGGGCCTTCCGGGTTAACGTAAATCAGACCCATCTCGGTTGCACCCAGCGGTGCTTTCGCCAGCGCTTCCGGATGACGGTGAGTCAGCCAGGCTTTTTCATCACCCCAGTTAACATCCAGATCCGGTTCCCAGACGTCTTCACGACCGGCACCAAAACCGAAGGTACGGAAGCCGGAGTTTTCTAGCGCCACGTTACCCGCGAGGATAAACAGGTCGGCCCAGGAGATTTTCTGACCATATTTCTGTTTGATTGGCCACAACAGGCGACGCGCTTTATCGAGGCTTACGTTATCCGGCCAGGAGTTCAGCGGTGCAAAACGTTGCTGACCACGACCCGCGCCACCGCGTCCATCGATTGAACGGTAAGTCCCCGCGCCGTGCCAGGCCATACGAATAAACAGACCGGCGTAACTGCCCCAGTCGGCTGGCCACCACGGTTGAGATTCTGTCAACAGGGCTTTCAGATCTTTTTTCAGGCCGTAGTAATCTAATTTGCTGAATTCTTTGCGGTAGTCAAAGTCCTCACCCAGTGGGTTAGAACGATTAGAATGTTGGTTTAACAGGTCAACACGAAGTTGATTTGGCCACCAGTCGCGAGTGGTTGTGCCCGCCCCCGCACTCTGGTCGTGACCGCCCTGATGGAACGGGCATTTGCCAGTGGCTGTGGTGTTATGGATATCGTCTGACGTGCTCATCAATGTGCTCCCCTCTACAGTGTTACCGTTACGATACACAGCGTTAGAGAGAAGTTATAATTGAATTAATCCACGGATGCGATAGTTGAGATCTTACATATTGTTGGTTAAAGAGATGTAGATCAAATTGATCTTAATTAAGCTTTTTTGATTATGTCCGAATTCGGACAAATGCTTTATAAAAAAGGGTTTTAGCTTCATATCCTTCAAGTAATGAGGGAGAAAACAAGGCTGATAACCTTATTTTCCCGCCCTCATTTCGAGGCAGCATTTTGTGCTCTGTTTAAAATTTGTGATCACTGTGTGATTTTCACAAAAGCCACACTATTTATAAACCAGGTCGAACCCCCAGCGTATGGCAAATCGCGTAACTCATTTCAGCACGGTTAAGCGTATAGAAGTGGAAATCTTTCACTCCTTCACGGCTTAAAATCTTCACCATATCCATGGCAATATTCGCGCCAACCAGTTTGCGGGTTTCGGCATCATCATCCAGACCGTCGAACATTTGCGCCATCCACGCCGGAATACGCACGTTGGTCATATCGGCAAATTTCTTCGCCTGTTTAAAGTTAGATACCGGCAAAATTCCCGGAATAATTTCCACATCAATGCCCGCCGATACACAGCGGTCACGAAAACGCAGGTAGCTTTCGACATCGAAGAAGAACTGAGTAATCGCGCGGTTGGCTCCGGCATCCACTTTGCGTTTCAGATTAAGCAAATCCGCCTGAGCGCTTTTTGCTTCCGGGTGAACTTCCGGATACGCCGCCACGGAGATATCGAAATCTGCCACTTCTTTTAACAGCGTCACCAGGTCAGAAGCATACATTTCTGGCTTACCACTTCCCGGCGGCAGATCGCCACGCAGCGCCACGATATGACGAATACCGTTATTCCAGTAGTCGCGTGCAATGGTGCGCAGCTCGTCGGGCGTCGCATCAATGCAAGTAAGATGCGGTGCCGCTTCCAGACCAGTGCGATCTTTAATGCCTTTAATAATGCTGTGCGTACGGTCGCGCTCGCCGGAGTTCGCGCCATAGGTCACCGATACAAACTTCGGTTTCAGGCTGCTAAGGCGATCGATGGAGTTCCACAGGGTCTGCTCCATTTCACTGGTACGCGGCGGGAAAAACTCGAACGAAACGTTAATCTGCCCCTGGACTTCTGCCAGGCTCTGATTCAGGGCATCCCGCTGGCTGGCGTGAAAAAAGCTCATACCTTACCTCATCAATCGCTTGTAGTTATATGTTGTGTTGTGCACATCTATCCGTTTAGACGTCCAGATGTAAAGATGAAGGAAAAGCCGAAGGGCGTCAACCGAAAAATGACCAATGATGGTGAGGAAAAATCAGGGAAGATGAAAAAACTTCAGGATGGTAAGAAAAAGAAAATCCGGTATGCAAAGCAAACCGGACTGCAAATATAAACTAACCATGTACTTATTGCTTCTTGCCGGATTCGTCGTAAACGCTTAATCCGGCCTAATCCTATGATAATTCAATATATTTCATTAGAAACCATAAACCCGAAAACATGAGTACCGGGCATTATTAAATTTCTGAAATTACAACAACTGTGCCAGCCGGTTGATATCCGACTGAATCGCCCCGGCGGTGACGTCGCGCCCAGCGCCAGGTCCGCGGATCACCAGAGGGTTATCGCGATACCAGCGGCTTTCGATGGCAAAGACGTTATCGCACGGCAGCAGTGATGCCAACGGATGATCTTCACGCACCGCTTCCACGCCTACACGCGCTTTACCGTTGGCATCGAAACGCGCCACGTAGCGCAGCACCAGCCCCATTTCGCGGGCCGCTTCCAGCCGTTGCACCATCTGCTCGTTCAGTTCATCGCCATTTTCAAAGAAATGGTCGATGCTGCCGCCTTCGCAATGAGCAGGCACCAGCGATTCCACACGTACCTGATCCGGTTCGATGTTGTAACCTGCTTCACGCGCCAGAATCACCAGCTTGCGCATCACGTCTTTGCCAGAGAGATCGTCACGCGGGTCAGGTTCGGTTAAGCCCTGCTGCCACGCCTGATCCACCAGCTCGGTAAACGGCACGCTACCGTCGAATTGCAGGAACAGCCAGGAGAGCGTGCCGGAGAAGATCCCGCTGATCGACAAAATAGTATCGCCGCTGTCGATCAGATCGCGCACGGTGTGGTTGATCGGCAAGCCCGCACCGACGGTGGCATTGTACAGCCAGTGACGCCCGGTTTTTTCGAAGGCGTCGTGGATCTGGCGATATTTATTGCTGTCGCTGGCTCCCGCCAGTTTGTTGGCGCTGATAACGTGGAAACCGTGGCTGGCGAAATCAAGATACTGATCAGCAAGCTGCTGGCTGGCGGTAACGTCCAGCACCACTAAATCATCATACGGATGGGCGCGCATCCACAGGAACAACGACTCTTCATCCTGCTCAACCGCTTCATCGTTGAAGAAGGCTAACGCGCGGCTGGCGTCCAGCCCGTCATAGCTCAACAGGCTGCGGCGGCTGTCCACCACACCTGCCAGCACAAACTCAAAGCCGGTACGTGCCGAAAGCGTGCTCTGCTCACGGGCGAACAGTTCCAGCCAACGGGAACCGATATTGCCCTTACCGAACAATACCAGGCCGATGCGTTTTTCTGCGCGGAAGACGGACTGATGCAGCCCCTGAATCAGGCTTTCGGTCGGGCCGGTGCGCAGTACTGCCACCAGGCTGATGCCGTCATCGGACTGCCAGGTAAATTCGACCGGCTGGCCTTTCAGTTGCTGCCAGAAGCGGTGGCAATGCAGCGGGTTACGGGTGACGCCTGCACCGACCATCGCCACCAGCGCCAGCCCCTGACGCAGGCGCAGTTCGCCAGGTAATCCCGCTTCGTCGAGGATTTTCAGCGCACTGTCGGCCACTTCTGAGGTGTAGCAAAATTGCAGCAACTGGCGATCGTTATGTACGCCAACCGCCAGCGGGCGTACCTGCGCGCGTTTCAGGATTTGGTCGATCTCTTTATGCGCCAGTTTGAAATCCTGACTGGCGGGCACCTGAAACTCAATCAAACAGACATCATCGTGGCTGGTGACAATACGCGCACCAGTACCGGAGGCCAGCACGCGTTCAATGCGCGTGGAACCTTGATCCGGCGTGTAGCTACAGCGCAGTTGCAGGTCGATTTCGCTGCCAGAAACCGGCTGTAAAGTACGGGCGTGAAGAACGGGAGCCGCCAGGCGCGCCAGTTCGCTGGCCTCATCCAGACGCAGCAACGGCAGCAGGCAGGCATCTTTCACTTTACGCGGGTCGGCACTGTATACCCCGGCGACGTCGCTCCAGATGGTTACGCGAGAAACACCCGCCAGCGCACCGATTTGTGTCGCGGAATAGTCGGAACCGTTACGCCCCAGCAGCACCGTTTCACCGGCGTTGTTGCGGCTGATAAATCCGGTCACCACCAGACGTTTGCCCGGATGTTGCACCAGCAGCTGTTGCAGCAACGGGTAAGAAAGCCCTTCATCAACCTGCGGTTGTGCGGCGCGTTCAGCGCGTAAAAACTCGCGGGCATCAAGCCAGGCCGCTGGCAGCCCTTGTTGATTAAGTACCGCAGACATCAGACGTGCCGACCATACTTCCCCGTGGCCCACCACTTCCGCATACACTGCGTCGTTAATACCGCTGTCGAGCAGCGCCGCCAGGCGCTCAAGGTCGCTGACAAAAGCGCTAATGAGGCTATCGGCTTCTTCAGCGGGTAGCAGACCGCTAATCAGATCGCACTGATAGCGACGCAGCGTTTGTTGAACCTGATGCGCAGAGAGACGATCGGTCTGGCTTAGTTTCAACCAGTTAATCAACTGGTTAGTGGTGCTACCGGCGGCGGAAACCACCATCATATCGTCAGGCTGAGAGTACTCCGCCATAATGCCCGCGACACGCAAATAACACTTCACATCAGCCAGACTACTGCCACCAAATTTATGCAGCTGACGACCTTTCGCCCCTGCCTGCGCAATCACACTCATTTTTACCCCTTGTTTGCAGCCCGGAAGCCATTTTCCAGGTCGGCAATTAAATCTTCGCCATCTTCAATACCGGTGGAGATACGCAGCAGCGTCTCGGAGATCCCGGCGGCAGCACGCGCTTCTGGTGCCATGCCTGCATGTGTCATGGTTGCGGCGTGAGAGATTAAACTTTCCACTCCCCCTAATGATTCCGCCAGCGTAAACAACGACAGCCCGCCCAGGAAACGACGCAGCGTCTGCTCATCGCCATCCAGTTCAAAACTCAACATTGCGCCAAAGCCTTTTTGCTGGCGCGCGGCAATTTCATGCCCCTGATTTTCCGGCAACGACGGGTGATACAGTTTTTTCACCAACGGCTGGGTTTGCAGGTATTTCACAATCGCCTGCGCGTTGCGCTGCGCCAGCTCCATACGCGGCACCAGCGTTCGCAACCCACGTAGCAGCAGATAGCTGTCAAACGCGCCGCCCGTCACGCCAATATTGTTTGCCCACCAGGCCAGTTCAGTGACAACGTCCGGGTCTTTAGCAATCACCACGCCGGCCACTACGTCTGAGTGACCGTTCAGATATTTCGTGCATGAATGCAACACCAGATCGGCACCTAATGCCAGCGGATTTTGTAATGCCGGGCTTAAGAAGGTGTTATCCACCACGCTCACCGCCCCGACTTCCCTTGCCAGATGGCAGATTTTCGCAATATCCACGACGCGTAACAATGGATTACTTGGGCTTTCTACCAGTACCAGTTTGGGTTTTTCTGCCAGCGCTGCCCGTAATGCCTGTTCATCGCCTTGATCAACAAACAACACGCGATAGCAACCGCGTTTCGCCAGACTGTCGAACAGGCGATAGCTACCGCCGTAGCAGTCGTGCGGCGCAACCAGCAGATCGCCAGGTTTCAAAAAGACGGTCGTTACCAGGTGAATCGCGGACATGCCGGTATTAGTAAGTACTGCACCAGCACCACCTTCCAGTTCTGCCAGCGCACGCTGAACCACATCGCGCGTTGGGTTGCCGCGACGCGAGTAATCATGCGCGCGCGGTTCATTAAATCCGGTAAAGTTATAGGTGCTGGAAAGATGGATCGGTGGGACAACGCAACCATACTGTTCGTCGTCATTTAACCCGCTACGCACTGCGATGGTGGCCTGTTTACGCGTCATGTGATGAAGTTCCCTGGGCTTTGTCGGTGAAATGTCAGGCACCAGAGTAAACATTGTGTTAATGGACGTCAATACATCTGGACATCTAAACTTCTTTGCGTATAGATTGAGCAAATCCCAAATAGCCGTTAAAATTATATGCATTATCACGCCGACAGGTGCATTACACGATGTCACGGTAACGCCTGTACGGTAAACTATGCGGGTTTACGGTCAGTACCCACATCAACTGTGTGGTCTGGTCTCAATTTATTGACGAAGAGGATTAAGTATCTCATGGCTGAATGGAGCGGCGAATATATCAGCCCATACGCTGAGCACGGCAAGAAGAGTGAACAAGTCAAAAAGATTACGGTTTCCATTCCTCTTAAGGTGTTAAAAATCCTCACCGATGAACGCACGCGTCGTCAGGTGAACAACCTGCGTCACGCTACCAACAGCGAGCTGCTGTGCGAAGCGTTTCTGCATGCCTTTACCGGGCAACCTTTGCCGGATGATGCCGATCTGCGTAAAGAGCGCAGCGACGAAATCCCGGAAGCGGCAAAAGAGATCATGCGTGAGATGGGGATTAACCCGGAGACGTGGGAATACTAAAGCAAAAAAGAGCGGCGCGGAGTGGAATCGCCTGATGCGCTACGCTTATCAGGCCTACGTCATATTGCAATTTATTGAATTTGCACGAACTTGTAGGCCGGATAAGGCGTTCACGCCGCATCCGGCATAAACAACGAGCACGTTGTCTGCGACCCACCGCTTTTTATACATGGACGTTTAACTATGAAAAACAGGCTGCTGATCCTCAGCCTGCTGGTTTCTGTACCTGCCTTTGCCTGGCAGCCACAAACCGGCGACATCATCTTTCAGATCTCTCGCTCATCGCAAAGTAAAGCGATCCAACTGGCGACCCATACCGATTATAGCCACACCGGTATGCTGGTGATACGCAACAAAAAGCCCTACGTTTTTGAAGCAGTCGGCCCGGTGAAATACACCCCGCTCAAGCAGTGGATCGCCCATGGTGAAAAGGGCAAATACGTTGTTCGCCGCGTTGAAGGCGGACTGAGTGTTGAACAACAGCAAAAACTGGCGCAAACGGCAAAACGTTATCTCGGTAAACCGTATGATTTCAGCTTCTCATGGAGCGACGATCGCCAGTACTGTTCGGAAGTGGTGTGGAAGGTTTACCAGAACGCGCTGGGAATGCGCGTGGGCGAGCAGCAGAAGTTGAAAGAGTTCGACCTGAGCAGCCCACAAGTTCAGGCAAAGCTCAAAGAACGTTACGGCAAGAATATTCCGCTTGAGGAAACGGTGGTCTCGCCACAAGCCGTTTTCGATGCGCCACAACTCACCACGGTCGCCAAAGAATGGCCGCTGTTTTCGTGGTAATACGACCAAAATTCAGGCACAAAAAAAGCGCCGTGCGGCGCTTTTTTCGGAAATCCGGTCTTATTTGCTGCCCGGGATGTTGAAACGCTTGTTGAAGCGGTCAACACGGCCACCGGTAGCAACATCACGCTGTTTGCCAGTGAAGAATGGGTGGCACTTGCTGCACACGTCGAGGTTCAGGTCATGACCAACGGTGGAGCGGATTTTCATTACGTTACCGCAAGAGCAGCTAGCAGTAATTTCTTCGTATTTCGGGTGAATATCTTTTTTCATGGGAAAACCTCGGTTTAAGGCCGCGTCGCTCTTCCAGCCCTAACGCCAGACACCACGCGATGTTAAAAGTATAGCTTCAATACGATCATTTCGTACGAAGGCGCGAAATCATACAGAAATTAACCAGCGTATGCAAACTGATCCGCACTCTTCTACGGCAATGTGTATACTAACCCACCGAATTTCAAGTCAGGATGATGCTATGCCCGTTGCCCACGTTGCCTTGCCCGTTCCGCTTCCTCGTACCTTTGACTATCTGCTGCCAGAAGGCATGACGGTTAAAGCCGGGTGTCGCGTGCGCGTGCCGTTTGGCAAACAGCAGGAGCGCATCGGGGTTGTGGTGTCAGTTAGCGATGTCAGTGAGCTGCCGCTTAACGAGCTGAAAGCGGTAGTGGAAGTGCTGGACGTTGAGCCGGTATTTACTCACTCCGTCTGGCGGTTACTGCTCTGGGCGGCAGATTACTATCATCATCCGATTGGCGATGTGCTGTTTCATGCCTTGCCGATTTTACTGCGCCAGGGGCGGCCTGCGGCGAACGCGCCGATGTGGTACTGGTTTGCCACTGAACAAGGCCAGGCGGTGGATCTGAACAGCCTGAAACGCTCCCCCAAGCAACAACAGGCGCTGGCGGCGTTACGGCAAGGCAAAATCTGGCGCGACCAGGTCGCCACGCTCGAATTTAATGATGCCGCGTTGCAGGCGCTACGCAAAAAAGGTCTGTGTGATTTAGCAAGTGAAACACCAGAGTTTAGCGACTGGCGAACGAACTATGCCGTTTCTGGTGAGCGGTTGCGATTGAATACCGAACAGGCCACCGCCGTTGGCGCAATTCATAGCGCGGCAGATACTTTTTCTGCCTGGCTGCTGGCGGGCGTTACCGGTTCCGGTAAAACGGAGGTTTATCTCAGCGTACTGGAAAACGTGCTCGCTCAGGGCAAACAGGCGCTGGTGATGGTGCCGGAAATCGGCCTGACACCGCAAACTATCGCCCGTTTTCGTGAACGTTTTAATGCCCCCGTGGAAGTTCTGCATTCCGGCCTGAACGACAGCGAGCGTCTTTCGGCGTGGCTGAAAGCGAAAAATGGTGAGGCGGCGATTGTGATCGGCACCCGCTCCGCGCTGTTTACGCCGTTTAAAAATCTCGGCGTGATTGTCATTGATGAAGAGCACGACAGCTCCTACAAGCAGCAGGAAGGCTGGCGCTATCATGCCCGCGACCTGGCGGTGTATCGTGCGCACAGCGAGCAAATCCCGATTATTCTTGGCTCCGCAACGCCCGCGCTGGAAACGTTATGCAACGTCCAGCAGAAAAAATACCGCCTGCTGCGCCTGACCCGTCGGGCAGGGAATGCGCGTCCGGCAATTCAACATGTGCTGGATTTAAAAGGTCAGAAGGTGCAGGCAGGTCTGGCTCCGGCGTTAATCACTCGTATGCGCCAGCATTTACAGGCTGATAACCAGGTCATTCTCTTTCTTAACCGCCGTGGCTTTGCGCCTGCACTGCTGTGCCACGACTGTGGCTGGATTGCCGAATGCCCACGTTGCGATCACTACTACACGCTGCATCAGGCGCAGCACCATCTGCGCTGCCACCACTGTGACAGTCAGCGTCCGGTGCCGCGCCAGTGCCCTTCCTGCGGTTCCACGCACCTGGTCCCCGTGGGGCTGGGCACCGAACAGCTTGAACAGACGCTCGCGCCGTTGTTCCCCGGCGTGCCCATTTCTCGTATCGACCGCGATACCACCAGCCGCAAAGGGGCGCTGGAACAGCAACTGGCAGAAGTACATCGCGGCGGCGCGCGGATTTTGATTGGTACACAAATGCTGGCGAAAGGTCACCATTTCCCGGATGTGACGCTGGTTGCATTACTGGACGTGGACGGCGCGCTGTTTTCTGCCGATTTTCGCTCGGCAGAGCGTTTCGCTCAGCTTTACACCCAGGTCGCCGGTCGTGCCGGGCGTGCGGGTAAACAGGGCGAAGTGGTGCTGCAAACGCACCATCCGGAACATCCTCTGTTGCAAACGTTGCTCTATAAAGGCTACGACGCCTTTGCCGAACAGGCGCTGGCTGAGCGGCGAATGATGCAGCTACCGCCGTGGACCAGCCATGTGATTGTGCGTGCGGAAGATCATAACAATCAGCACGCGCCATTGTTCCTGCAACAACTGCGTAATCTGATCCTCTCCAGCCCACTGGCAGACGAGAAACTGTGGGTTCTCGGTCCGGTTCCGGCTCTGGCACCTAAACGTGGCGGTCGCTGGCGCTGGCAGATATTGTTGCAGCACCCTTCCCGCGTGCGCTTGCAACACATCATTAACGGTACGCTGGCGCTCATCAATACAATACCGGATTCCCGTAAGGTGAAATGGGTGCTGGATGTTGATCCGATTGAGGGTTAAACCGCTCACGATGCGAGGCGGATCGAAAAATTCAATATTCATCACACTTTTCATGAAAATTCTGTAACCGTTTTCACGCGCTATCTGCTAAAAATGTTGCCGATGTGAAGTAAACATGGATGTAGTACGCCTGACGTGCCAGGCGAGGAGTGAGTGTGAAAGCGAAGAAGCAGGAAACTGCCGCGACCATGAAAGACGTTGCCCTCAAGGCAAAAGTCTCTACAGCGACCGTCTCCCGAGCATTAATGAATCCCGATAAAGTCTCCCAGGCCACCCGTAATCGGGTTGAAAAAGCGGCCCGGGAAGTGGGTTATTTACCGCAGCCTATGGGGCGCAACGTCAAGCGTAATGAATCCCGCACCATTCTGGTGATTGTCCCGGATATCTGCGATCCCTTCTTTAGCGAAATTATTCGCGGTATCGAAGTTACGGCGGCAAATCACGGATATCTGGTGCTGATTGGCGACTGTGCGCATCAAAATCAGCAGGAAAAAACCTTTATCGATTTGATCATCACCAAGCAAATTGATGGCATGTTGTTGCTGGGTTCAAGGCTGCCGTTTGATGCCAGCATTGAGGAACAGCGTAATCTGCCGCCGATGGTGATGGCGAACGAATTTGCACCGGAGCTGGAGCTGCCTACAGTTCATATCGACAATCTGACCGCCGCATTTGATGCAGTAAATTATTTATATGAGCAAGGGCATAAACGGATTGGCTGTATAGCCGGTCCCGAAGAGATGCCGCTGTGTCACTACCGCCTGCAAGGCTATGTTCAGGCGCTGCGTCGCTGCGGCATTATGGTTGATCCGCAATACATCGCCCGTGGCGACTTCACCTTCGAAGCCGGAAGCAAAGCGATGCAGCAGCTGCTTGATCTTCCACAACCGCCTACTGCTGTCTTCTGCCATAGCGATGTGATGGCGCTCGGCGCACTTTCTCAGGCAAAACGCCAGGGGCTGAAAGTCCCGGAAGACCTTTCCATAATCGGTTTTGATAACATCGACCTGACGCAATTTTGTGATCCGCCGCTGACAACCATCGCGCAGCCGCGTTACGAAATCGGTCGGGAAGCTATGCTGTTATTGCTTGATCAAATGCAGGGGCAACACGTTGGCAGTGGCTCTCGTTTAATGGACTGCGAACTTATCATCCGGGGATCAACACGCGCGTTACCTTAAAGTAAACCTTTAAGACTGCCGTGACTGGTCAAAGGCCCGCCGCTTAAGTAACATGGCGGGCTGACGAACGAATAAATACAGCGAAACGATAGTGGCACAACGAGATTATGTACGCCGCAGCCAACCGGCACCTTCGCGGCGAAAAAAGAGCACCTCACGGAAAAAGCAACGAAATCTGCCTGCGGTTTCTCCCGCTATGGTCGCTATTGCTGCCGCCGTTCTTGTGACCTTTATCGGTGGTCTGTACTTCATTACGCATCACAAGAAAGAAGAGTCCGAGACGCTGCAAAGCCAGAAAGTGACCGGAAACGGACTACCACCAAAACCAGAAGAACGCTGGCGCTACATTAAAGAGCTGGAAAGTCGCCAGCCGGGAGTGCGTGCGCCCACAGAACCTTCTGCCGGTGGTGAAGTGAAAACGCCGGAGCAACTGACACCAGAACAACGTCAGCTTCTTGAACAAATGCAGGCTGATATGCGCCAGCAGCCAACGCAGCTGGTTGAAGTTCCGTGGAATGAACAGACGCCGGAACAGCGTCAGCAAACGCTACAGCGCCAACGTCAGGCGCAGCAATTAGCGGAACAGCAACGCCTGGCTCAGCAGTCGCGTACGACTGAACAAAGCTGGCAGCAGCAGACGCGTACGTCGCAAGCCGCACCGGTACAGGCGCAACCGCGCCAGTCTAAACCGGCTTCTTCTCAGCAGCCGTACCAGGATCTGCTGCAAACTCCTGCGCACACGACTGCGCAGTCGAAGCCGCAGCAAGCTGCGCCAGTTGCTCGTGCCGCTGACGCGCCAAAACCGACGGCGGAGAAAAAAGACGAACGCCGCTGGATGGTGCAGTGCGGTTCGTTCAGAGGCGCGGAACAGGCAGAGACGGTACGTGCTCAGCTGGCGTTCGAAGGCTTTGACTCGAAAATCACCACCAACAATGGCTGGAATCGTGTGGTCATTGGCCCGGTGAAAGGCAAAGAGAACGCAGACAGCACCCTCAATCGGTTGAAGATGGCGGGTCATACAAACTGCATTCGGCTCGCCGCCGGGGGTTGAAACCCTCAAAATCCCCCCCATCTATAATTGCATTATGCCCCGTACTTTTGTACGGGGTTTGTACTCTGTATTCGTAACCAAGGGGTCAGCTCGTGACAACTATAGTAAGCGTACGCCGTAACGGCCATGTGGTCATCGCTGGTGATGGTCAGGCCACGTTGGGCAATACCGTAATGAAAGGCAACGTGAAAAAGGTCCGCCGTCTGTACAACGACAAAGTCATCGCGGGCTTTGCGGGCGGTACTGCGGATGCTTTTACGCTGTTCGAACTGTTTGAACGTAAACTGGAAATGCATCAGGGCCATCTGGTCAAAGCCGCCGTTGAGCTGGCAAAAGACTGGCGTACCGATCGCATGCTGCGCAAACTTGAAGCACTGCTGGCAGTCGCGGATGAAACTGCATCGCTTATCATCACCGGTAACGGTGACGTGGTGCAGCCAGAAAACGATCTTATTGCTATCGGCTCCGGCGGCCCTTACGCCCAGGCTGCGGCGCGCGCGCTGTTAGAAAACACTGAACTTAGCGCCCGTGAAATTGCTGAAAAGGCGTTGGATATTGCAGGCGACATTTGCATCTATACCAACCATTTCCACACCATCGAAGAATTAAGCTACAAAGCGTAAGGATCTCCCATGTCTGAAATGACCCCACGCGAAATCGTCAGCGAACTGGATAAGCACATCATCGGCCAGGACAACGCCAAGCGTTCTGTGGCGATTGCTCTGCGTAACCGCTGGCGTCGCATGCAGCTCAACGAAGAGCTGCGCCATGAAGTGACCCCGAAAAATATCCTGATGATCGGCCCGACCGGTGTCGGTAAAACTGAAATCGCCCGTCGTCTGGCTAAGCTGGCGAATGCGCCGTTCATCAAAGTTGAAGCGACCAAATTCACCGAAGTGGGCTACGTCGGTAAGGAAGTAGATTCTATTATTCGCGATCTGACCGATGCCGCCGTGAAAATGGTACGCGTCCAGGCTATCGAGAAAAACCGTTATCGCGCTGAAGAACTGGCAGAAGAACGTATTCTCGACGTGCTGATCCCACCTGCTAAAAACAACTGGGGACAGACCGAACAGCAGCAGGAACCGTCCGCTGCTCGTCAGGCATTCCGCAAAAAACTGCGTGAAGGCCAGCTTGATGACAAAGAAATCGAGATCGATCTTGCCGCAGCACCGATGGGCGTTGAAATTATGGCTCCTCCGGGCATGGAAGAGATGACCAGCCAGCTGCAGTCCATGTTCCAGAACCTGGGCGGCCAGAAGCAAAAAGCGCGTAAGCTGAAAATCAAAGACGCCATGAAGCTGCTGATTGAAGAAGAAGCGGCGAAACTGGTGAACCCGGAAGAGCTGAAGCAAGACGCTATCGACGCTGTTGAGCAGCACGGGATCGTGTTTATCGACGAAATCGACAAAATCTGTAAGCGCGGCGAGTCTTCCGGTCCGGATGTTTCTCGTGAAGGCGTTCAGCGTGACCTGCTGCCGCTGGTAGAAGGTTGCACCGTTTCCACCAAACACGGGATGGTCAAAACTGACCACATTCTGTTTATCGCTTCTGGCGCGTTCCAGATTGCGAAACCGTCTGACCTGATCCCGGAACTGCAAGGTCGTCTGCCAATCCGCGTTGAACTGCAGGCGCTGACCACCAGCGACTTCGAGCGTATTCTGACCGAGCCGAATGCCTCTATCACCGTGCAGTACAAAGCACTGATGGCGACTGAAGGCGTAAATATCGAGTTTACCGACTCCGGTATTAAACGCATCGCGGAAGCGGCATGGCAGGTGAACGAATCTACCGAAAACATCGGTGCTCGTCGTTTACACACTGTTCTGGAGCGTTTAATGGAAGAGATTTCCTACGACGCCAGCGATTTAAGCGGTCAAAATATCACTATTGACGCAGATTATGTGAGCAAACATCTGGATGCGTTGGTGGCAGATGAAGATCTGAGCCGTTTTATCCTATAATCGCGTTCAATCATTTTCATCATTGTTTGATGGGGCTGAAAGGCCCCATTTTTATTGGCGCGTATTATGACTGAACAACAAATTAGCCGAACTCAGGCGTGGCTGGAAAGTTTACGACCTAAAACCCTCCCCCTCGCCTTTGCTGCAATTATCGTCGGGACAGCGCTGGCATGGTGGCAAGGTCACTTCGATCCGCTGGTCGCCCTGCTGGCACTAATTACCGCCGGGCTATTACAGATCCTTTCTAACCTCGCCAATGATTACGGCGATGCGGTAAAAGGCAGCGATAAACCTGACCGCATTGGGCCGCTACGCGGCATGCAAAAAGGGGTCATTACCCAGCAAGAGATGAAACGGGCGCTCATTATTACCGTCGTGCTCATCTGTCTCTCCGGGCTGGCACTGGTTGCAGTGGCATGCCATACGCTGGCCGATTTTGTCGGTTTCCTGATTCTTGGCGGGTTGTCGATCATTGCCGCTATCACCTACACCGTGGGCAATCGTCCTTATGGTTATATCGGTCTGGGTGATATTTCCGTACTGGTTTTCTTTGGCTGGTTGAGTGTCATGGGGAGCTGGTATTTACAGGCTCATACATTGATTCCGGCACTGATCCTTCCGGCGACCGCATGCGGCCTGCTGGCAACGGCAGTACTGAATATTAATAACCTGCGTGATATCAATAGCGACCGCGAAAATGGCAAAAACACGCTGGTGGTGCGCTTAGGTGAAGTGAACGCGCGTCGTTATCATGCCTGCCTGCTGATGGGCTCGCTGGTGTGTCTGGCGCTGTTTAATCTCTTTTCGCTGCATAGCCTGTGGGGCTGGCTGTTCCTGCTGGCGGCACCATTACTGGTGAAGCAAGCCCGTTATGTGATGCGGGAAATGGACCCGGTGGCGATGCGACCAATGCTGGAACGTACTGTCAAGGGAGCGTTACTGACTAACCTGCTGTTTGTTTTAGGGATATTCCTAAGCCAGTGGGCAGCATAACTGACAAATATCAATTAACAATTGATGATTTTGCCAACAGCCCACATAGCGCGATATACTGAAAATTCTCGCAGCAACTGAATGTTAAGCCTATGAAATACGATACTTCCGAGCTTTGTGACATCTATCAAGAAGATGTTAACGTCGTGGAACCGCTGTTCTCCAACTTTGGCGGACGGGCGTCGTTTGGCGGACAAATAATCACGGTAAAATGTTTCGAGGACAACGGGTTGCTGTACGATCTGCTCGAACAGAATGGCCGTGGTCGTGTTCTTGTCGTCGATGGCGGTGGTTCTGTTCGTCGCGCACTGGTCGATGCTGAACTGGCGCGTCTGGCAGTACAAAATGAATGGGAAGGTCTGGTCATTTACGGCGCGGTGCGTCAGGTAGATGACCTGGAAGAGTTGGATATCGGCATCCAGGCGATGGCGGCAATTCCGGTTGGTGCCGCTGGCGAAGGCATTGGCGAAAGCGATGTCCGCGTCAATTTTGGCGGTGTCACCTTCTTCTCCGGCGACCATCTTTATGCCGACAATACCGGGATTATTCTTTCAGAAGATCCGCTGGATATTGAATGATAAGAAAGGCACCGCAAGGTGCCTTTTTTCTGCGTTACCTGTTGGCCTACACAGTAAAGAAATTACGCGGAAGATGAAGCGTAATCAGACCTCTTCCATGCGACCCAGCAGGGCCTGCAGACGTTCCTGCCAGCCGTTCTGCTGTTCTTTCAGATGGTTGTTCTCACGCTCCAGCTCTTCGCGCTGATGCTGGGCATTTTGAACTTCCTGCGACAGTGAGTTGTTTTTTTCTTTCAGCTCTTCGATTTCCATCTGCAACAGAGTGATGGTATCAATCGCCTGCTGTACTTTTGCTTCCAGTTTCTCAAACACTTCTAATGACATTGTCATACCTCTCCTGAATTGCAAGGCGTTGATGGATAAAAATCCTCGTCCCGATTACCGGTGACGCCTTAATAAATACGAGCGCACTTTAGTTAGCTCCGATTGTATGAAGCCGCGCCATCGCTGTCCAGCGGCACGCCTTGCAGATTACGGTTTGCCACACTTTTCATCCTTCTCCTGGTGACATAATCCACATCAATCGAAAATGTTAATAAATTTGTTGCGCGAATGATCTAACAAACATGCATCATGTACAATCAGATGGAATAAATGGCGCGATAACGCTCATTTTATGACGAGGCACACACATTTTAAGTTCGATATTTCTCGTTTTTGCTCGTTAACGATAAGTTTACAGCATGCCTACAAGCATCGTGGAGGTCCGTGACTTTCACGCATACAACAAACATTAACTCTTCAGGATCCGATTATGAGTCAAACATCAACCTTGAAAGGCCAGTGCATTGCTGAATTCCTCGGTACCGGGTTGTTGATTTTCTTCGGTGTGGGTTGCGTTGCAGCACTAAAAGTCGCTGGTGCGTCTTTTGGTCAGTGGGAAATCAGTGTCATTTGGGGACTGGGGGTGGCAATGGCCATCTACCTGACCGCAGGGGTTTCCGGCGCGCATCTTAATCCCGCTGTTACCATTGCATTGTGGCTGTTTGCCTGTTTCGACAAGCGCAAAGTTATTCCTTTTATCGTTTCACAAGTTGCCGGCGCTTTCTGTGCTGCGGCTTTAGTTTACGGGCTTTACTACAATTTATTTTTCGACTTCGAGCAGACTCATCACATTGTTCGCGGCAGCGTTGAAAGTGTTGATCTGGCTGGCACTTTCTCTACTTACCCTAATCCTCATATCAATTTTGTGCAGGCTTTCGCAGTTGAGATGGTGATTACCGCTATTCTGATGGGGCTGATCCTGGCGTTAACGGACGATGGCAACGGTGTACCACGCGGCCCTTTGGCTCCCTTGCTGATTGGTCTACTGATTGCGGTCATTGGCGCATCTATGGGCCCATTGACAGGTTTTGCCATGAACCCAGCGCGTGACTTCGGTCCGAAAGTCTTTGCCTGGCTGGCGGGCTGGGGCAATGTCGCCTTTACCGGCGGCAGAGACATTCCTTACTTCCTGGTGCCGCTTTTCGGCCCTATCGTTGGCGCGATTGTAGGTGCATTTGCCTACCGCAAACTGATTGGTCGCCATTTGCCTTGCGATATCTGTGTTGTGGAAGAAAAGGAAACCACAACTCCTTCAGAACAAAAAGCTTCGCTGTAATATGACTACGGGACAATTAAACATGACTGAAAAAAAATATATCGTTGCGCTCGACCAGGGCACCACCAGCTCCCGCGCGGTCGTAATGGATCACGATGCCAATATCATTAGCGTGTCGCAGCGCGAATTTGAGCAAATCTACCCAAAACCAGGTTGGGTAGAACACGACCCAATGGAAATCTGGGCCACCCAAAGCTCCACGCTGGTAGAAGTGCTGGCGAAAGCCGATATCAGTTCCGATCAAATTGCAGCTATCGGTATTACGAACCAGCGTGAAACCACTATTGTCTGGGAAAAAGAAACCGGCAAGCCTATCTATAACGCCATTGTCTGGCAGTGCCGTCGTACCGCAGAAATCTGCGAGCATTTAAAACGTGACGGTTTAGAAGATTATATCCGCAGCAATACCGGTCTGGTGATTGACCCGTACTTTTCTGGCACCAAAGTGAAGTGGATCCTCGACCATGTGGAAGGCTCTCGCGAGCGTGCACGTCGTGGTGAATTGCTGTTTGGTACGGTTGATACGTGGCTTATCTGGAAAATGACTCAGGGCCGTGTCCATGTGACCGATTACACCAACGCCTCTCGTACCATGTTGTTCAACATCCATACCCTGGACTGGGACGACAAAATGCTGGAAGTGCTAGATATTCCGCGCGAGATGCTGCCAGAAGTGCGTCGTTCTTCCGAAGTATACGGTCAGACTAACATTGGCGGCAAAGGCGGCACGCGTATTCCAATCTCCGGGATCGCCGGTGACCAGCAGGCCGCGCTGTTTGGTCAGTTGTGCGTGAAAGAAGGGATGGCGAAGAACACCTATGGCACTGGCTGCTTTATGCTGATGAACACTGGCGAGAAAGCGGTGAAATCAGAAAACGGCCTGCTGACCACCATCGCCTGCGGCCCGACTGGCGAAGTGAACTATGCGTTGGAAGGTGCGGTGTTTATGGCAGGCGCATCCATTCAGTGGCTGCGCGATGAAATGAAGTTGATTAACGACGCCTACGATTCCGAATATTTCGCCACCAAAGTGCAAAACACCAATGGTGTGTATGTGGTTCCGGCATTTACCGGGCTGGGTGCGCCGTACTGGGACCCGTATGCGCGCGGGGCGATTTTCGGTCTGACTCGTGGGGTGAACGCTAACCACATTATACGCGCGACGCTGGAGTCTATTGCTTATCAGACGCGTGACGTGCTGGAAGCGATGCAGGCCGACTCTGGTATCCGTCTGCACGCCCTGCGCGTGGATGGTGGCGCAGTAGCAAACAATTTCCTGATGCAGTTCCAGTCCGATATTCTCGGCACCCGCGTTGAGCGCCCGGAAGTGCGCGAAGTCACCGCATTGGGTGCGGCCTATCTCGCAGGCCTGGCGGTTGGCTTCTGGCAGAACCTCGACGAGCTGCAAGAGAAAGCGGTGATTGAGCGCGAGTTCCGTCCAGGCATCGAAACCACTGAGCGTAATTACCGTTACGCAGGCTGGAAAAAAGCGGTTAAACGCGCGATGGCGTGGGAAGAACACGACGAATAATGTAAATGCCGAATGAAGCGTTTATGCCGCATCCGGTAGTCCCGAAACGTGCGGGGGCAACCCCGCACACATCAATAATCCCTCCCTTCCCCTGTGCTACACTTCGCGCCATTCCTTACTGCTTAGAGTTTGCTATGAGACGAGAACTTGCCATCGAATTTTCCCGCGTCACCGAATCAGCGGCGCTGGCTGGCTACAAATGGTTAGGACGCGGCGATAAAAACACCGCGGACGGCGCGGCGGTAAACGCCATGCGTATTATGCTCAACCAGGTCAACATTGACGGCACCATCGTCATTGGTGAAGGTGAAATCGACGAAGCACCGATGCTCTACATTGGTGAAAAAGTCGGTACTGGTCGCGGCGACGCGGTAGATATTGCTGTTGATCCGATTGAAGGCACGCGCATGACGGCGATGGGCCAGGCTAACGCGCTGGCGGTGCTGGCAGTAGGCGATAAAGGCTGCTTCCTCAATGCGCCGGATATGTATATGGAGAAGCTGATTGTCGGGCCGGGAGCCAAAGGCACCATTGATCTGAACCTGCCGCTGGCGGATAACCTGCGCAATGTAGCGGCGGCGCTCGGCAAACCGTTGAGCGAACTGACGGTAACGATTCTGGCTAAACCACGCCACGATGCCGTTATCGCTGAAATGCAGCAACTCGGCGTACGCGTATTTGCTATTCCGGACGGCGACGTTGCGGCCTCAATTCTCACCTGTATGCCAGACAGCGAAGTTGACGTGCTGTACGGTATTGGTGGCGCGCCGGAAGGCGTAGTTTCTGCGGCGGTGATCCGCGCATTAGATGGCGACATGAACGGTCGTCTGCTGGCGCGTCATGACGTCAAAGGCGACAACGAAGAGAATCGTCGCATTGGCGAGCAGGAGCTGGCACGCTGCAAAGCGATGGGCATCGAAGCCGGTAAAGTATTGCGCCTGGGCGATATGGCGCGCAGCGATAACGTCATCTTCTCTGCCACCGGTATTACCAAAGGCGATCTGCTGGAAGGCATTAGCCGCAAAGGCAATATCGCGACTACCGAAACGCTGCTGATCCGCGGCAAGTCACGCACCATTCGCCGCATTCAGTCCATCCACTATCTGGATCGCAAAGACCCGGAAATGCAGGTGCACATCCTCTGATTGATTTGATCGATTGAGCCTTCCAGTCCTTCGGGACTGGAATTTTTTTGTTCGGAGAACGAAGATAAGGCAAGTCAATCAAAACAGGAGAAAAACATGGCTGATTGGGTAACAGGCAAAGTCACTAAAGTGCAGAACTGGACCGACGCCCTGTTTAGTCTCACCGTTCACGCCCCCGTGCTTCCGTTTACCGCCGGGCAATTTACCAAGCTTGGCCTTGAAATCGACGGCGAACGCGTCCAGCGCGCCTACTCCTATGTAAACTCGCCCGATAATCCCGATCTGGAGTTTTACCTGGTCACCGTCCCCGATGGCAAATTAAGCCCACGACTGGCGGCACTGAAACCAGGCGATGAAGTGCAGGTGGTTAGCGAAGCGGCAGGATTCTTTGTGCTCGATGAAGTGCCGCACTGCGAAACGCTATGGATGCTGGCAACCGGTACAGCGATTGGCCCTTATTTATCGATTCTGCAACTAGGTAAAGATTTAGATCGCTTCAAAAATCTGGTCCTGGTGCACGCCGCACGTTATGCCGCCGACTTAAGCTATTTGCCACTGATGCAGGAACTGGAAAAACGCTACGAAGGAAAACTGCGCATTCAGACGGTGGTCAGTCGGGAAACGGCAGCGGGGTCGCTCACCGGACGGATACCGGCATTAATTGAAAGTGGGGAACTGGAAAGCACGATTGGCCTGCCGATGAATAAAGAAACCAGCCATGTGATGCTGTGCGGCAATCCACAGATGGTGCGCGATACACAACAGTTGCTGAAAGAGACCCGGCAGATGACGAAACATTTACGTCGCCGACCGGGCCATATGACAGCGGAGCATTACTGGTAAGCGGTTACTTATCGATAAACGGCACGATGAGCAAATCCGCACTCATCTTATTGATCATCCCGCGATATGCCGGCATCAAACGGTTGATAAATGAGTGATGATGACCACAGACAAGGAGGTCGCACTGCTCTTTTTGCATAATTTCCAGCAGTGTTTCCGGCATTTCTCCGCGTTCAATACGCAGTTTTGTCTTCGGCCATTGAATATTTTTCGTCAGTTTATACAGCTTGTTATCCGACTTATTCTTCAACAATTGAAGAATATCTTCTGTTGCAGGGAAGTAGATACCCGGATACAACTCGCTTAAGCCATCATCAATATGAATTAACGTCAGGTGAGCGTCATTATGTCTGGCGAGCTCCAGGGCTTTATTCACCAGTAAGGCATCTTCTTCATTCCCGGAAATTGCCACGCCAATGTGTTTATAAGCCATGTTTAACTCCTTCTAAAGCAACTCCATCAAGCTAACGAACGCAGTGATAACTCAAAAATAATCATCTCGGCCTGGCATGAGAAAGTGAAGGCCGCATCAAGCTCAACTTGCCCCTCCAGATCCTTAATCTTATAGGCCACGCTGGCCCCTTCATCTGCAGAGGATGCAGCGGCGGCAAGCTCTTTCAGTTTGGTCATAAAAGACTCTGCTTCTTCGCGGGTGGCAAAAAAGCGCGAAAACTTACTGGTACAGTTGTCGTTATCAATCACCGTACCGATATCAATCGCACATCCTTTAGTACTGCATTTATCTACGACATCTTTCATAGGGCACCTCTGTATATTCGCCTCTCTGTCGATTACGACTTAAGAATAATGCGCCGTTAAGGGAAGAACAAACAAGTAATGATCTTATGGATTACCATTTTTTTTGATATTGCTTAAGGTGAAGAGTTCAGAAGGATTTTCCGGGTATTGTCATTTGCATCGTGGAAATAACAATCCCGGAAAAAAATAGCAGTAAGAGATATATTAAAGGTTAATTACTTGATTTATTGTCGGCTTTATACTTCACATCCTGGGTATCTTTACCATATTTATTTTCGCCTTGTGTGCCAACAAACGCACCAAGATCGATAAGCATCATCACCAAAATCAACGTCGGGACAAAACGCCCCACCGCCCATTGCCAGACACCCGGTAAAATCGCCCAGTTACCCGCCAGCAGCATCCACGCCACAATCATCAAAAATGCCCATGCGCCGGAACGCCCGCGATCATGCAAGCGCTTAACGGTTACTGCCGCTGTTGGCCAAAGCAAGCACACCAGGCAAAACGCCGCGGTCTGAATATCGAGTAAATTTTTACCCGCCAGTGAGAAAAGCACCAGCATGCCTGCTAACCACAGGCCTATCCAAATCCAGAAATCACGGCGTCCAATACGCCCTTTAAATGAGAATAACCATTGCTGTATGGTCATGTAAGTTCCTTGATGGTTGTCTTTTCCAGGATTCTACCCTTTTGACAAGGGCGACAGATATCGTTTTAATCGGAGCCAGTCATAACAAAAGGTACTGTCAATGAAGCCAGGGTGTACGCTGTTTTTTCTCTTATGTTCTGCATTAACCGTTACAACAACGGCGCATGCACAAACACCAGATACGGCAACGACCGCGCCTTATCTGCTGGCTGGAGCCCCTACTTTCGATCTCTCCATCAGCCAGTTTCGAGAAGACTTTAACAGCCAGAATCCCAGCCTGCCACTGAACGAATTTCGTGCCATCGACAGCAGTCCCGACAAAGCCAATCTCACTCGTGCTGCAAGTAAAATTAACGAGAACTTGTATGCTTCTACAGCGCTGGAGCGCGGTACCTTAAAAATCAAAAGCATTCAAATGACCTGGCTACCCATCCAGGGGCCAGAGCAAAAAGCAGCGAAAGCGAAAGCTCAGGAATACATGGCAGCAGTGATCCGCACACTCACCCCATTAATGACCAAAACACAAAGCCAGAAAAAACTGCAGTCGCTACTAACGGCGGGGAAAAACAAACGTTATTACACCGAGACAGAAGGTGCACTGCGTTATGTTGTCGCGGACAACGGCGAAAAGGGGCTGACCTTCGCTGTTGAACCGATTAAGCTGGCGCTATCTGAATCGCTTGAAGGTTTGAATAAATGACAAAAAGCAAAGCCTTTGTGCCGATGAATCTCTATACTGTTTCACAGACCTGCTGCCCTGCGGGGCGGCCATCTTCCTTTATTCGCTTATAAGCGTGGAGAATTAAAATGCGACATCCTTTAGTGATGGGTAACTGGAAACTGAACGGCAGCCGCCACATGGTTCACGAGCTGGTTTCTAACCTGCGTAAAGAGCTGGCAGGTGTTGCTGGCTGTGCGGTTGCAATCGCACCACCGGAAATGTACATCGATATGGCGAAGCGCGAAGCTGAAGGCAGCCACATCATGCTGGGTGCGCAAAACGTGGACCTGAACCTGTCCGGCGCATTCACCGGTGAAACTTCTGCCGCTATGCTGAAAGACATCGGCGCACAGTACATCATCATCGGTCACTCTGAACGTCGTACTTACCACAAAGAATCTGACGAACTGATCGCGAAAAAATTCGCGGTGCTGAAAGAGCAGGGCCTGACTCCGGTTCTGTGCATCGGTGAAACCGAAGCTGAAAACGAAGCGGGCAAAACTGAAGAAGTTTGCGCACGTCAGATCGACGCGGTACTGAAAACTCAGGGTGCTGCGGCATTCGAAGGTGCGGTTATCGCTTACGAACCCGTATGGGCAATCGGTACTGGCAAATCTGCAACTCCGGCTCAGGCACAGGCTGTTCACAAATTCATCCGTGACCACATCGCTAAAGTTGACGCTAACATCGCTGAACAAGTGATCATTCAGTACGGCGGCTCTGTAAACGCGTCTAACGCTGCAGAACTGTTTGCTCAGCCAGACATCGACGGCGCGCTGGTTGGCGGTGCGTCTCTGAAAGCTGACGCTTTCGCAGTAATCGTTAAAGCTGCAGAAGCGGCTAAACAGGCTTAAGTCTGACAGGTGCCGGATTTCATATCCGGCACTTACTTTCCTTAACTCTTCGCCTTAACGCAAAATCTCACACTGATGATCCTGAATTTCCTCGGCTGAAGCACGGTTAAGCGTCAGTAGATTTCGTTGTGTCGCCAGCAATACAAATGAGTTATCACTCTGCCGTACCATCGCCAGCCCGTAGCTTCCCATATGTTCCCGCGCCTCAGGCACTTCTTCCGCCAGCATCATAAATGGGCTGCGTTGTACCAGTTCGCTTTCCGTTACCCGACGCGCCAGGTATTCATGCCCGCGCAAACCACCTGGCAGTGGCAACCAGCGGCTGCTGATGTTCGCCAGATTGTTATCCAGCTGTTCGCGCACATCAGGACGAATACAAGAGATATGAATATGAAAATGGTTTTGCGTACGCCCGGTGCGGGAGTTGATCGCCAAAGAAACCGCGCGATCGGGAACCGGCTGGCCGTATTTTTTGCTCATAAAATCACGCGCCTGCCAAGCCAACCAAAAGAAGTTCGGCGTTGAAGGATCGGTCAACAAAGGACTTTCAGTACCGTTAATACGATACGTTGGCATCAACAGATATTGCAGTGGGCCATTAAGATCTTTTAAAACCACGTATCCGGCATTGGGTTTGACTTCCGCACATGGCGAAGGATTTTGATTTTGCTGCTGATTGGGCAAACATTCCTCAAGGACAATCTTACGTAATGTATCCGACTCTTCACCGGTTAATTTCCAGTAACCAATACCGGCAGCCACAACGGCGATAACTATCATCACCAAAAAAAGAAGACCCGCTTTTTTCATCTTTTTTTCCCTGTACCTCAAAGAGATGCAAGGGTAACGCAAAATCGTGACAAATAAAAAACCCGGTCGCGAGAAACCACCGGGTTTGATAATTATCCTGGGGAAATCAGCGTTTGCTGATCTGATCGAACGTACCGCCGTTAGCAAAATGCTCTTTTTGCGCTTTCGTCCAGCCGCCGAACTCTTCATCAATGGTGAATAACTTCAGCTTTGGAAACGCATTTTCGTACTTTTTCGCCACCTCAGCGTCGCGCGGACGGTAGTAGTTTTTCGCGGCAATTTCCTGACCTTCTGGCGAGTAGAGATATTTCAGGTAGGCTTCCGCCACCTCTTTGGTGCCTTTTTTCTCGACCACTTTATCGACCACCGACACGGTTGGCTCTGCGAGGATAGACTCACTCGGCGTGACGATTTCGAATTTATCTTTCCCCAGTTCATTCGCTGCCAGCAGAGCTTCGTTTTCCCAGGCGATCAGTACATCGCCAATCCCGCGCTCGACAAAGGTGTTAGTGGAGCCGCGCGCGCCAGAATCCAGAACTTCGACGTTTTTATACAGTGCCCGAACAAAATCCTGTGCTTTTGCCTGATCGTTGTTGTTGTGATGCAGCGCGTAGCCCCAGGCAGCCAGGTAGTTCCAGCGTGCGCCACCAGAGCTTTTCGGATTAGGCGTGATCACCGAAACACCCGGTTTAATCAGATCGTTCCAGTCATGGATCTGCTTCGGATTGCCCTTACGCACCAGGAAAACAATGGTGGAAGTGTACGGTGCGGAGTTATCCGGCAGACGTTTGATCCACTCTTTATCAATCCGCCCGCGTTCCGCAATTGCGTCCACGTCATAGGCCAGAGCCAGCGTGACAACATCAGCTTCAATACCGTTGATTACCGACGTCGCTTGTTTACCTGAACCACCGTGTGACTGACGAATCACCACGTTATCACCAGTTTGCTGTTTCCAGTGGGCGCTGAATGCCTTGTTGTACTGTTCGTACAATTCGCGCGTTGGATCATATGAAACGTTAAGAAGCTGAATATCCTTTGCCATAACGCTGGTTGCCGCCAGCAAAAATGTTAACCCTACGCCCCACTTGTTCATCGCCCGACTCTCTTATGTTGTGTTGTGATGAGCAAAGCGTGCCAGAAGGTTAACCAAACATTAAAGAATAAAAAAAGATTGGCTATAACTTGCGGGTATATGTTGAAGGATTAAAAAGGCGGAAGAAATCCGCCTCATATTGCTGACAAAGTGCGCTTTGTCCATGCCGGATGCGGCGCGAACGCCTTATCCGGCCTACAAAAGTTTGCAAATTCAATAAATTGCAGAATTCATGTAGGCCTGATAAGCGAAGCGCATCAGGCATTTTTGCTTCTGTCATCGGTTTCAGGGTAAAGGAATCTGCCTTTTTCCGAAATCATTAATACAGTTTTTTCGCGCAGTCCAGCCAGTCACCTTTGAACGGACGCTTCATGTTTTCGATAGCGTCGATGATGTCGTGGTGAACCAGCTGTTCGTTCTGGATACCTACACAACGACCGCCGTAACCTGCCAGCAGCAGATCGATAGCGTAAGCGCCCATACGGGAAGCCAGAATACGGTCGTAAGGCACCGGAGAACCACCGCGCTGGATGTGGCCCAGCACAGTTGCGCGGGTTTCACGACCGGTTTCTTTCTCGATGAAATGCGCCAGTTCGTCAACATCACACATATGTTCGGTAATCGCCACGATCGCGTGTTTTTTACCTTTCGCGATACCCGCTTTGATTTCGTTTACCAGGTCTTCACGGCTGAATTCAACTTCCGGAACCACAACGAATTCACAGCCACCGGCAATGGCCGCAGCCAACGTCAGATCTCCACAATAACGGCCCATCACTTCCACCACGGAAATACGCTGGTGAGAAGAAGAGGTGTCACGCAGACGGTCGATCGCTTCTACAACGGTGCTCAGCGCAGTGAAGAAACCGATAGTGTAGTCAGTGCCTTTGATGTCGTTGTCGATAGTGCCCGGCAGACCGATGCACGGGAAGCCCATTTCGGTCAGACGCATTGCACCCATGTAGGAACCGTCACCGCCGATAACCACCAGCGCGTCGATACCACGTTTTTTCAGGTTTTCGATAGCCACGGCGCGGATGTTCTCGTCGCGGAATTCCGGGAAACGCGCAGAACCGAGGAACGTACCGCCACGGTTGATCATGTCAGACACGCTGTAACGGTCTAGCTGTACCATACGGTCTTCATACAGACCCAGATAGCCGTCATAAATACCCATTACTTCCAGACCTTCTGTCAGCGCAGAACGAACAACCCCGCGAATTGCGGCGTTCATGCCTGGCGCATCACCGCCGCTTGTCAACACACCGATTTTCTTAATCATGACTACCTCTGAACTTTGGAATGCAAAATGAAATCTGTTGCCGGAAGTCTTCTTGCACATCGAAGTGATCCAACGAATGTGCAAATAGTATAACAATCACTTCCTGCTGAATTGATTCAGGTCAGGCCAAATGGCGGTATTTTATACACAAAATGCGGGTCTGGCTCTCTTTTATACTGATTATGAAAGCATAGACCGTTTACCCTCCCTGGGTACGACGGAACAGGGGTCCTGATGGATAATTACATCCGATCCCGGAAAACGCCGTAAAATAGCCTGCTCTACCTGATCCGCCACCATATGTGCCTGAACCAAAGGCAGAGAGTCTTCCATTTCCAAATGAATCTGAATAAAGCGGGTCGGCCCTGACTGCCGCGTGCGAAGATCGTGAGCGCCGCTAACACCCGGCCAGGAAGTCACGATATCAATAATTTCTTGCCGTTCCTCATCAGGCAATGCGCGATCCAGTAATGACTGTACCGCCTCATATCCCATGCGTAACGCGCTATATAAAATATAGATGCCGATTCCCAATGCAAACAGAGCATCGGCGCGATGCCAGCCGTACCAGGACAACCCCAGCGCCAGCAGAATTGCGCCGTTCATCATAACATCAGACTGGTAATGTAGCATATCAGCCCGCACCGCCTGGCTTTGCGTCCGCCGCACCACCCAACGCTGAAACGAGACAAGGATAATCGTACAAATTAGCGCCACAATTGTCACGATAACCCCGACGCCTGGATCTGTCATCGGTGTTGGAGATATCAGATGTTGAATACCCGTCAAAAACAGGAATAGTGCCGAACCGGAGATAAACATACTTTGCGCCAGCGCCGCGAGGGACTCAGCTTTACCGTGACCAAACGAGTGATTATCGTCGGCAGGTTGCAGGGAATATCGCACCACCAATAAATTCGTCAACGACGCGCCGATATCCACCAGCGAATCCACCAGCGCGGCGAGAATACTCACCGACCCGGTATACCACCATGCAAAAATTTTAATCAGCAATAGCAGCGAAGCCATCGCCGTCGCAGCAATCGCCGCCCGACTGACCAGCCGTCCATAAGATTGATTCATAAATACTCCCGCTATCAACTGACGCTAGTATAACGGAAGCAAATCATCTGCAATGCATTAAGCAGCAGGCAAATTGAGGATAAAAAAAACCCCCACAGCATGTGGGGGAAGACAGGGATGGTGTCAGAAAACACCACCTAACACAATGATATAAATGGATTTATATCATACGCTGTCCACATAGCGTCCACATTGACTAAAATGCCCCTGCCCGCCAGGGGCTTTGTTTTTCATCCCTCAGAGGTTATAACCAATTTTTAACCCAATGTTTAATAAGGATGTTCTCTATGCTCAACCTCAAATCGATAATTGCGGTCGTCGCCATTCTTTTGTCTACCACCGCCCACGCCCAAACGGATACCGTAAAAACTTTGCAAAAGCAGCTAAAGTTATGGCAACCGACTGAAATAAAAGAAAGTAACAATGTCGTCACTGTCGTTCTGGACGCAAACCAAGTTACACCTGAAATTTATGATGCGGTAATAAGCTCAGGAATTTGCATGGATGTTTGGACAAAAGATGTACCGAATTCCTACATGAAAACAACTAAAGAATTGCACGTACTGAATAAACATAAAGCATTTGGCTATGTGCTCGAACAGCCTCTCGCAACTTGTAACGAGATGGGTAAAGAGCCAGATGACAGAGCTAAAGTGGTGATGCTCTCAAAAACGCATATGTTTGGAATGCCAAAGTCAAAATAAACAAAACCCCGCAATTCGCGGGGCTTTTTGTTTGTGGTTACATCCACATAGTTTGTTGACCTGATGGCGAGGGATGAGGCCTGACGGCATTAACCTCACCCGGCTTAACAATGTAACGCTGCACCGACTCAAATGTGATAAACGTGGCGCTACAATTCACGTTCTGGCACTGGTGATAACGTTCCTTTGTCGTATCGGTCATATAACGGCTTGTGCGTGCATGGGCGGCATGCTGGCATAACGGGCAATGAAACATATTAAGCACCTCAACGGTTTGGCTGATGTGTTAATTTTACTCAATAAATCCTTATATAACAAACAGATAAACAAAAAACTACCCTTCATCATCTTCCGCTTTGTACTCCACGTCAGAGAGCTTAACCTCAAGCTCTAAGCTCGTCGTGAATCCACTATTACTCAGATTGTGAGTTACCTTACTAATTAGCCATGCCTGCTCGTCTATGACACGCTTAAAGCCCGACACGCGCACCGGTGTCTCAGGAAATAAATCAGCCCGACCGAGTGCCAGCGTAATTAAAAACTCCGCAACGCCCCGCTGCAGCTTATCCCACTTAGCCTGAGCGGCGCGCATCGCCTGCGCCTTTGAAGCGTAGACCGTCGTCAGCACCAGCACGTTATCTGCCTCACCGGCCATATACTCACCCTCGCGCGCTTCCGGCTCTTTTTTTGCCTTTGTTTTTTTGCTGACCGGCTTTGCTTTCGGGTGCTCCAGTGCTCGCAGATGCTTCTCTTTTGGCTTTCGTTTCAGCGTTACTTTCTGCTTTTGCGGCTTCGGGTCTTTTGTGTGCAACCATTTTGCCGTTACGCCGGTGTAAGCCCCACGGTCGGCAATGGCAAACTGATGACGGTCACCATCGCTGCGGGTCACCGTCATTTGCGGGACGGGCTTGCCACTGGCCGTCATCGCACTACCGGCTTTCAGAAACAGGAGTTTACCCGCTTTCACTGACACCTCCGCCCCATTGCGGTCAGCCAGTCGGGTCAGGAATACGGCGTCGGACTCCTGCGACTGGTCGATATGCGGTACCGATATTTTTTTCAGCGAATCCGCGACACTGGCCGTCAGTTTATTGCGTTTTGCAATGGTGCTGACCAGCTCACTGAGGGTGGTGTCGTGCCATGACTCCTCTCGCCGTGAATTGAGCGTTCCGCGAAAATCTGCACTACGAGCCCGAATAGTCAGAGTATCAGGCGCGCCCCGGTGCTCAATCTCATCGACAGTGAAATCGCCCTTATTCAGAAGTGCCGAACCCTGCCAGCCAAGCCACAGCGTCAGCACAGCCCCGCGCAGGGGTAACTCGACTTTGCCGTCGGTGTCGTCGAGCTCAATGTCGAGCTGGTCAGCCTCAAAGCCCCTGTTGTCGGTCATGGTGAGAGAAATCAGCCGGTCACTAAAATTGCTGGTAATGTCCTGGCTGTTCATCGTCAGCATAAATGCCGGTGCAAGGCTGGCACCGGCGTCAATGGTCATGCCCGTAATCATGCGGTCAGCCCTCCGAGCACACCCTGCAGCTTATCAGTCAGATTACCGGCAGAGCCGAGTAGCTCGCTGGCCTGCTTATTCAGGTCGCCAAACATTGCCGTCAGTGATTCATCGACCCGTTTCAGCGAGAGGGTGAAATCAATCTTTCTGGCCGCACCGTCGCTGAAAAACTCGGTATGCGTGGTCGACACCTTATCGACGATATACATCCCGAAGATATTGCCGGTTCCCTCAATAAGCGGCCATGCTCTGCCCTCATCGGCCATCAGCTCAACAGCAAGCAGGGATATACGGCCGCCGGTAATAGCAGGGTAAAGCGTACCGGCAAGCTGGATCGAGTTTTCCCCCTCGCCGAGAAACTGATACGCAGGAGGTTTACCGACCCGGTCATTAGACGCCCAGCGGTAATCTTTCGAGTGCTGCATCGACTGATAAGGCAGGGTGCGACGTTCAAACACAAACATTCCAAGAGCAAGCATCATCATCAGCCTCCTTAATCGTGCATCATGCTGGCGCGGGCTTTGGCTCGCTTGTCGCGCTCATATTTTTCTAACGCATCCTGCAACTGATTCCCTAGCTGACCGCCCGGAGCTCCAGCTCCCGGCAGGTTGATTTGATAGGTTGGGCTGCTCTGGTCAATGTAGGTACGACCAGCGGGAGCCGTGACAGGCTGATAAGCCTGATACCCGCCAAGCGAGCTGGTTGTCGGAATGTACCCGCCACCCTGACCAACCGGCGGCGCTTTTGCTGTTTCCGCATCAATACTGCTCGATTCCTTTTTAACGAGACCGAGCTTTTCGAGAATTACATCAAGACCACCGCGCAGCTTATTGAAAATATTCAGAGGCAACATCAGCGCATCGGCCAGCGCCTGTCCAAAAATGACGCCGACATTTTTGCAGCTATCGAGCGTCTCCTGCGTGGCCTTGACCGGCGCAATCAGGTCTTTAAACCACTGCCAGACGCCGCGCAGCTTCTCACCGAGGCCATCAAAGATGGGGGCTAGCGGGGCGAACATTTCACCGACGGGTGCAAAGGCACTCATGATGCCCTCAATCACCCCTGAGAAAAATGCGCTAATGGGTTCCCAATATTTGCGGATAAGCAGCGCCCCGGCCACAATCGCCACCCCGACTGCCACAATCGGCCAGGTAATCGCACCGAGCGCGGTCACAATGGCACTACCAGCGACAGTAAAGACCGTACCCAGCACGCCAGCAGCGGCAATAATGGCGTTAATCCCCATGACAACCGGCCACGCAACGAGACCAATACCGCCGATGATACCAATCAGAGCCAGTGCGCCACCGGCAATGATGCCGATAGTTTCCGCGAGCCCCTTATTTTTCTGGATCCAGCCGTCGAGCTTTAACACATACTGCGTGGCCGTTTGGGTAAGTTTGCGCAGTGAGCCCTCTTGCTGGTCATAGAGGTCAGTACCAACAGCCTCATAAGCAGACTGGAATTCTTTAAAATCGCCGCCGAGGTTATCCTGCATAACCTTGACCAACTCCTCGGTTTTACCGTCTGAGGCCTTTATCGTAGCGGTGAGCTTATCGAGTTTTCCGCTGGCCGCTGCCGCCATCAGTACACTTGCAGACTTCATGGCCTCCTCGCCGAATATGGTTTTCACATATTCAGCTTTCTGACCTGTGCCGAGCTTGTTTCGCTCAAAGCTGGCCTGCATTTCTTTCAGGATGGTAAATAAAGGACGCGTATTGCCTTTGCTGTCCGAGGTTTTAACACCCAACTCTTTGAGAGCATCGTATGCTTTGCCTGTTGGTGCCTGTAGTCTCGTTATAACAGCCGCGCCGCCCGTCCCAGCCATTGACCCCCTGATGTTATTATCATGAAGTGTGCCGGTAATCGCCGCCGCTTGCTCAAGACTCACCCCGGCATTTTTCGCTACAGGTGCAAGGTAACTTAATGAGTCACTTAGCCCCTGAAAATCGGCAGTGGTCTTGTTCATCGTGGTTGAAAGAACATCACCAATATGTGCAGCCGCGTCATTAGAGAGTTGAAAGGCGGCTTTTGTCCCCATCAGTAGTTGCGCGTTTTCCTCCATTGTTTTTCTGTTCGCAAGTGACAGGTTGAGAGTCACAGGCGTCATGGCCGCTATAGATTCAGCATCACCACCACCTTTTGCGATAATAATCTGCGCACTCGCGGCGTCATCAGCAGAGGCGGCAGTATTGTCGCCGAGCTGGCGCGCCTGTTTGCGTAGCGCCTCCATTTCTGGCGACTGCTTATCGACCCCGAGCACGGCCTGCAGCTCGGAATTTTTCTGCGCAAAGTCATAACCGGGCATCAGTAATTTCACCCCGGCCATCGTTCCCGCTGTCGCGATACCTACCCCGGCAGCCCCTGCAGCGGCCATGTTACCGGCAAGCTCCTTGCCTGATTTATATCGCTCTTTCACCCGGCCTAATTTCGCCTGCTGCGCACTGACGCGCGCCAGTGCCTCACGCTGGCGGTTAAGCTGCGCCGTCGTTTCGCTGATGGAGGTTTTGAGCCGACGCTCATCGGCAGACAGGGTGCGGGTGTTAATACCGGCCTGCATCAACTCGGAGCGCTGGCGCTGTACCGAGGTTCTCAGACTGTTGTACTTCGTCTGTAGCTCAGAGGCAGCACGCTTTGCCGCTTCGAGTGCCTGCGCCTGCGCGCGGGTCGGACTGGTGGTGTTTTTAAACTGCACGGCCAGCTCACCGGCTTCGCGCTTCGCTTTCTCAAGCGACTGACTGGTTACGGCCAGTTGCGCACTTGCCTTACGAAAGCCGTCGATTTTCGATGCCTGACCGTTCAGGTCACGCAGCCCTTTTTGTGTGTCGCGAATATCACCCGAGAGGGTTTTACTCGCGGTCTGGATGGATTTAAGCGGTCGGGTCGCCTGGTCGACCGCTTTCAGCAATACCTCAAGCCTCAGGTTATTACTCATTGTGGTTTCCGCTACGCTGTAGCGCCTTTTCGCGCCATGTGATGAGCTCGGTCAGGCTCAGGGAATAGAGCTCTGATGGCGACCAGTGGAATATCACTGCAATATCCGCCATCAGGTCATCGGTCGACAGGTCAGGCGGGAAATCTATTCCGCCGAAGCCGGTGACAAAAAACCAATCACCTTAGCGGCCAGCGACAGCATATCGGGCAGGTTCATTGCGGTAAGTTCCTGCGTGGTGAGCGCGGGATAGGTCATGCGGGGCAGGACTTTAATCAGCGCATCGACTTCGGACTGCGCCACCGCCGCCAGACTGACACCGCGCAGGGTACCGGCGTTCGGCTCAATCAGGGTGACTTTATCAATCGTCTGACCGGCACGTTTAATCGGCTTGTCGAGGTTCACGACGTTCGGGTTTACGGTGTCAATTTCATTGCCAGCCGTATCAACAAATTCAGCGGTTTTACGTGGTGCTTTTGCCATGATGTTTTTCTCTGCTCTGATTGGGGATTAATAACCGGCCAGCAGTGCTGACCGGTCAGGGAATTACAGCCCGATTGCGCGGCGGTGCTGTTCCAGTCGGTCGACGCCGTTCACCTTCTCGACCATGTTGACGGTGTCGATTTCGATGACGTCGCTACCATCAATCGTCAGGCGGTAATAGGTGCAGACCGTCGACAGTTTGGTCGAGGTGTTTTCACCCTGCTTATTTTCGCCGCCGTCGATTTCTTTATGACGGCCACGCATGACCACCTCGACCGCGATGATTTCGCCGGTGTCGTCGCGCTGGTAGGATCCAGCAAAACGCAGCGGCACGGCGTCAGCACCCGGCGCGGCGTATTGCGCCCACAGCGCCACATCGGGCAGGCCACCGACAGACCATTCGACGGTGAGAGCATCATCGTCGAGGCCGAGGTCAATCGCCGCCGCGCCGTTCATACCGCCGCCGCGATAGTTTTCGAGCTTGCGGGTCAGCTTCGGCAGAGTCACGGATTCAACAACGCCCATGTAGCTGAGTCCATCGTTGAACATGTTCAGATATTTGAGTTTGCGGGGTAGTGCCATGTTGTTTCAGGCTCCTTAGCTGTTGACCGATTCGGCCAGATTCACCAGATATTTATCGGTGATGCGCTGGCGCAGGGTCAGGCTTTCCAGTGGTGGAACCGGCGTATAGTCGTAGTCGATATACAGTTTCCCGGCCTTGAGGGTTTCCTTATCGTTCGATTCCTCGTCGAACCAACATTCACCGTCCACGATGTAGCCATTTGATTTCAGCTCGCGGAATTTGGCGTTAATGCCATCGACAATGTCGCGGATGAGCGATGCGGTGATGGGCTTATCGACCGCCCACATGTGCGCCTCGGCCATCGTGTCGGCCAGCACCTGCGCGGTGCGGGTGTAGTTCTCAAACAGGAAAAGCGGGTCATCAGAGCAGGTGCGGTTACCCCAAAAGCGGAAACCATCTTTGCGCACCAGCGTCGTGACCCCAGCCTCGTTGAGCAGGTCTGCATCGGTGCCGGATGCCTGCAAATCCCAAAAGACTGACGCGCTGATGCCGGTGACACCCTGCACGCCGACGTTAGACAGGGTTTTGTGCCAGCCGACAGTCTGGTCGATATAGGCGCGCAGGCCGAGCGCGCGGGCGGTGGCGTAGGCCGTTGCGGTGGCGTTCGCGGTGGTATCCCATGCGAGGAAATCAGGCCAGATGACCATCAGCTCACGCTGGCTGAAGTTATCGCGGTATTTGATGGCGTCTGAAATGGTCTTACACCCCCATGCGCTGACATAGCCAAAGGCGCGCAGGCTAATACAGACCGACGCGAGCGCGGTTGCGACCTCCTGCGTATCGAGACCCGGCACGCCGAGAATGCGCGGCTTAACGCCGGTGACCGCTTCGGCAGTCAACAGCGCCTTGATACCGGTGTATTTACCGTTCTCATCCGTGCCGCCAATGATATTAGAAATGGTCTGCGCCTGAGCTGCATCCGGGTCATCATCGACCCCTTCGGCTACGCGCACGACAACGGTGACGGGTTTTGACTGGTCGGCGATAGCCTGCAGGGATGCAGCCAGCGTGCCTTTTTTACCGGCTTTCGCAATGGCGCTCTGCACATTGGTAATCAGTACCGGCTCATTGAGGGGGAATGTTTCGGCATCCGCATCGCTGGCCGTGCAGACCATGCCGACGATTGCGGTTGCTACAGTGGAAATGACGCGGGTGCCGTCGTTAATCTCAAGCACCTGTACGCCGTGGTGAAAATCACTCATCCGGTTAACTCCGTGGTTAGTGGGCGAGTGTTATTGTCCTGGCTGGTCTGGTGAGGAGCTATTTGTCGGCGATGGGCAGGCGATGGCACATAAACAAATTAAAAAAAGACGGGCATCAGCCCGCCCTGCATTACTCCGGTTTTACCGGCCACTCAATATCCGGTGCCGTTGAGGTGTCGACCGCATTCAGCGCCTGAATGTATTTCATCCATGCAATGAGACTGGCCTTGTCATCGTCGCTGATGATGCCGAGCTGCAGCTCGGTCTGCCACAGGCTGATTGTATCTTTCGCCTCGTCAATCAGCGCTGCTTTTTGATTGTCTGCAAGCGAGATTAATTCCTCTTGTGTGAGAATCGGTTCGGGGGGCTCTATTGCAACCGGCAATCCGTTTTTATCATGCGATATAACGAGCCCCGCATCCTGTGCGCTCATCATTTCCGCATGCAGGCTTACCGGAATCTCAAGCGTTCCCTCTGGCTGCTCAGGAAACCATTGTTCAAGATAAAAACTGTCACTACTTGGATCAAACCATACTTTCATTTCAGACTCCGATTGCAAGGTAGGTAGCATACGTCGCGCCATTGGTAAGCGGATTCGATAATGAGCGATAGTTCCAGCCAAACTTTGTACGCCCGTCACCCGACTGAGATGTTACAGAAACATAACCGGCATTTTGCGCAGCACCATCGCAACCACATGCAATAACAGCCAGAATTTTGTTAGGGAAAGCACTCGGCAAGGTACAAACACCCGTTATTGGGGTACCTGCTACTGACCCCGCAGGGTTGGTAAAATTCATGGCAAATGTCCCGATGACAGCCTTAAATCCATGAGGCAGGTCAAGCAGAGCATAACCATTTGCACTCGGGAAGTTATGTTCGAATTTAAACGATGAAATGTCAGGTATTTGATTCGCGCCCTCACCAACGGCACGCGTTGCCGCATTACCAAGGCCTAAATTTTCAAACACCTTACCAATAACCCCAGCGTCAGCCATTTCTTTCAGTGCATTTGCTATCAGCGGGTACTGCTTATGCGGATTTGCAGCGTCAACATGCTTTTTCAACAGTTCATCAGCATAGGCTTTCACCTCAATAACCTTATCGTCGACATACTGGCGCGTTGCCAGCACGACCGACGGGTCGATTTTCAGGGTAATAGCCGATGTGCTCGACACAATCAGAATCATGCGAATGGTCTGCGTGCGACCGCTTCCCTCCTGCAGTTGCGGCTTGTAGGTTTCCGGGCAGTTCGCCACGGCAATCAGGATGCCGTCGTCATCGTAGAGACCAATCTCGCGGATCCAGAAACCGCCCTCATTCTCTGGAATAATCTGTTCCGCGATAATCTGGCTGGTATTGGCCGGGTCAATGGTCAGCAGGTTCAGCGGCGCGATGCGCTTCTGGTTAATGAGCTTCGTCTGCGCCGGGTCAGGAGTCGGCAACGTACCATTCGCATCACCGACGGCCATCTGCGTCAGGTTGAGTTTGGTACCGAGTGCCGCCGCGTTCGCCAGCCGCGCCGCGCCCTGATTGGTCAGAATGGCAAAATATTTTGCGGTCATGCGTTCACTCTCAGGTTATCAATCAAATGGATGGCCGAGGCCGGGTAATATTCACCGCCGACGACAATTTCCTCGGGGGTGTAGGGGTAAATGGTCAGCGCGTCGCCGTCGTAACATCCCGCGCCGACATACAGCTCGCCGGTTGCACTCAGGCTGATAGCCAGCCCCGTCAGGTGGCGACTTGCCGGTTTGGCGTCTTCAATCAGGCGCTCAAGCTCCTGATACATTTCGTCAGTGATGCCACTGTCGAGCACACCGACAACAAGGCGAAATGTGCCGGGCTCCTCGTCGAGCTGCCACCACTCGCGCACCTCAATCAGAAAGCCGAGCGGCTCAACCACCCGACGCAATGCGCTGATGGTGCCTTTGTGCTGATGGACGAAAAACGAAGACGCGCAGACGCTGCGCTTTGTCGCCTCCGGCCACTTCTCATCCCACCGGTCGACCGACAGCGCCCACGCCAGATACGGCAGCAGGTTTACCGGACAGGTACGCCAGTTCCACAGGGTGCGCAACGGTACCGGCACGCGCTGAATCTCAGAGAGAGCGGCAGCGGCGGCGACTTCCAGCGGCGACGAGCCAACGGGTAACAGCCGGTCACTCATCCGAGCCCCCGATAGTTATCTGGTACTCGGTGCAGTTCGACGCCTGCGACTTACTCAGCACAATGTCGGCCTGCGGTGATGCCAGCTCGACACGCTGCACCCCCTCAACATGCAGCGCCGCATAAATGGCTGACAGACGGATATCACGCCCGAGGCGGTGCTGCGCGCTGATGTAGCTCTGCAGCTTCTGCTCTGATGCCTGCCTGATGGGTTCAGATTCGGGACCGGGGTAAACGTAGAGCGTCGCGTCAATCTGGTACGGCACAATCTCGGCTGACTGGACTGTCACCCGGTCGGCCACCGGGCGCACATCTTCGGCGTTCAGCGCTTTATCAACAATCGCCAGTAGTTCAGGGCTGGCAGTGCCGTCACCCTCGCGCGATAGCACGGTAATCGTCACGCAGGCTGGCGACGGACTTGCGACCGAGACGTCAGCGACCCGCCCGTCGGCGCTGCGACCGTGATACTCATATGCGCCGACCGGACCCGCCACGCTCAATCCCTCAAACGCCTGTTGCGTGCGCAGTCGCAGGTCAGTATCAGATTCCATAACGGCAGGTGTCGGCGGGATGGTGGTGTCATCCGCTGGGGTGATGGTCAGGCGTTCGGTATTGTTGTTCCCGGCCACGACGTCGAGGTCGTTACCGGCGGAGTAGGCCAGCGTCACCGCCTGCGCGGCTTCGTTCACTCGCTGACGCCAGATAACTTCACGGTAGGCGTTTTCCTGCAGCAGCTTAACAATCGGCTCTGACTCAAGTGTGAGCGTCCGGGCAATGGCCTCCTGCTGGTCTTCGGGATAGAGCGAAATCAGCGTCGCAATGCGCTCCGCAAGGATGGTTTCATAGTCCAGTTCCTCAACCACATCGGGAACGGGTAACTGACTCAGGTCAACGGTTGACATAGTGATTTAACTCAGTGAAACAGTGGTTGAAACTGACGCACCGGTATCGGTACGCATCCCGGTAATATCGACATACATTTCGCCAGCGTCGCCGGTCTCAAAGCTGATGGCGGTAAGCCTGATGCGCGGCTCCCACTTCTGGATTGCCGAATAGCACGCCACCATAATTTGCAGCCTCAGCGCCGGGTTTTGCGGCATATCAATCAGCGCCGACAGAAGCGAGCCATATTCACGGCGCATCACCCGCGAGCCGACCGGCGTCAGCAGTATGTCGCGCATGCTCTGGCTGATGTGCTCAGTGTCGCTGATGCCGAGGCCGGTATTTCGGTTCATACCCTGATAGCGCGCCGTCATAACGGTGCCCCGGTTTGCCCGCCGCTGTCGCCCTGGTGTTTATGGGTGTGGAGTACCTTGCCATTAGACGACAGTGACCCGCCGGTATGTTCGATATTGCCGCTCATCTTGCCGCCTTTTTGTACCTCAAGCGTCGCCGTCGTCAGCTTATTGGTGCAAATCACCTCCGGGGTGTCGAGGGTGATACTGGTCGAGGCTTTCACCAGTACCAGCGGTACGGTTGCGGTGATGGACTCCGATGCCGTCACGTCGGCCGTTTTTATGCCGCTGACCGTCAGCGCGCCGGTTTCGGGCTCGTACTCAATGACCGCACCATCAGGGAAAGCCACATGCCACGCATCCGCCGAGGCAGACGGGGCGGGGTTATCGTCGGAGAAAATACCCGGCAGCACGAAAGCGGTATCAAGCTCGCCACCGATTGCCAGCAGCAGAACCTGCTCACCGACCGAGGGAGCCCACCACGTCCGCGAACGACCGGCGCGGGTGGTCAGCCAGTTCAGCCATGTAGTCTGGATCCCGCCGCTTTGTACGCGGCACAGCCCCTGCACGGTATCAACCTCAGTCACCACACCTGAGCGGATGAGGTTGCGAATCGCGCGCGCGAGCTCCTGTATCGTGGATAACGTATTCATAGTGCAAGGATGCCTCTGGTCTGGAGTCGCGCCAATTCGTGCGGCTCCGGTGGTGGTTCACACAATATTTATTTGCCGATGTGCCTGATAATGACGTCTTCAATCATCTGCTCATCGTCGCGGGTGAAACCGAGCAGCGGGCGCGCCTCGTACTGCACATCCCGGCTGTTGCGGTTTGGCCGGTCTTTGAGACCGTACTGATGAACCCGCGCCATGCGCTGCACCTTGCCGGTAAACTCCACCACCGCCGCACTGTCGCTGCCTTTGGCTTTCATAAAGCGACTGGTGCGCAGTTTGGCGAACATTTCACGTTTAATCCGACCTTTCTTGCTCCGCACCGGCTGGCGCTTTCGTGCCGCATACGGGGTGCCGTCGGGTGCCTGCTGGCGCTTGATACGCTGTTGCTGACTGGTACGCAGCTTTTTCGCAATCTCAGCCGCCATTTGCCGACGCGCCGCCGGTGACAGGCTGGCAATCAGACCGGCAAGGCGTTCCTGCAGCGCGGTTAACTCACTCATCCCACTTACTCACCAGTTCGCCGTTAACGTACAGCTCGACCGGGCGCGTCACCGGCTCAGGCAGTGGCGGCTCAGGGGCATAGCTGACGTGCAGCGCGCCGTCGACCTCTTTGACGAGTGTGCGCTCGGTGAGCCTCAGGCTGATACTGATATCGAGCGAATCGTCGTTATTGATATCAATAATCCAGGTGAATCCTTTTTCCCGCCCGTCGTCGGTGGTCATAATGTCCGGCTGATGTTCACGCAGCCACGCCTGCACTGGCACGAATATCAAATCGATGTCGCCGGTGAAGTCGGTCACCACCACGTTAAGCACGTACACCTTTTCAAACGACAGCGAGCTCGCCAGTCGGGAATCGGTATGGCCGTTGTCGGCAAACAGGCGCAGCATATCGGGGTTGTTTCGGAGCTGCGGCACGGCGTTAATCAGCGCTTTGCGCAGGCTTTTGTGCTTCTGCATCGAGTCCATCCTGACAGTGTTTGACGGTTTTAACCTGCAGCGCGCAGGCGGTCAGCGCGCCCTCAAGGCGGCGGATATCCGCGCTCAGGTCGCCATTGGTTTTCGGGTCACTTCCCGGCATCGGGCAAAGGCTCACCCTCGGGCATCCGTTGACCACAATCACCGGCGCTGGCGCAGGCGGCGCGGGCGTGCAGCCGACGCACAACATCAGGCAGAGCAGCGTTATACCAGCGGCGAAAGGCTTCATTTTCATTAAGTAACCTCGTTATCGTCTGCTCACGGCGGCTGGCCTCTGCGCTGGCTTTTGCGAGCTGTTCGCGCAGTTCCACCTGCGCGGATTCATTACGTCTGGCAAGCTGACCTGCAACACTGAGCTGATTTTTCAGCATGCCAATCGTCGTCTTTTGTTCGCTCGCGACGCGGTTTGCCGTCTCAAAGGAGCGGGATAAATTGCCGTTCTCATGGCGCAACCACAGCAGCCCGAGCACAGCCAGCACCAGCGCAGAGGCCAGAAACATCACAATGACTCTGGACACAGACCAGCCCCCTCAATGCGCTGGCGGTAAGCCTCGCGAACGGCCTTAAAGGTCAGCACACAAAGCAGGTAAACCAGCGCGGTAAAGATCCAGCCCGCACCAAGCAGGCAACCGGCGGTAACAGAGAAAAGAATGAGAGACCATGCGCGACCGGCTTTCGAGGGTTTGCGGCAAAAGACGGCGCGGAATACCTTCATCAGCTCAGGATTGACAGGACTACCTTTGCCCGTATTGAGCCGCCAGTGGTCATAAGCGACCACACCGGCAATGCTTGCCGTAATGCAGACAAAACAGACAAATATCGCCCACGCGGCAACAAAATTCATTGCGGCACTTTGCGGCGATACCAACCCCCAAAGCAGCACCAGTGCCAGCAGGGCATCGAACATCAGGGAACGTAAATATTTTTTCATTGGGTTACTCCTTTCATGCAATACGCCAGTTCCCGCGCGCGGCGGTTTTCCAGCCCTTTGTTTTTAGTGCCATTGACGTACACCCAGCGGGTAAGCTGGTCGCATGCCTGCCACCACTGATGACGCTTGATGTAAGAGACCAGCGTCGAGCGACAGGCCGCGCCGGTGCCGACGTTAAAAGAGAAACTGACCAGCGCGTCGTAAACCGGCTGCGGCATGGTGACCGGCACGCAGACCGCGAGACGCCGCTCGGTGTTCAGCACGTCGGCGACCAGATTTGCCGCCGCTTCGCGCTCGGTGATATCGCGTTTCGGTACCACCCCGGCAGTGTGGCCGATGCCTGACGTCCACACGCCCGCGCTGCACTGGTAAGGTGTCAGGCGACACCCTTCGAGGTCGGCAATCAGCGCCAGACCATCAGGCGAGGTATTCAGCAGACGAAAATCAGGCATCAGTGCCGCCAGCGCCAGCACTGCGGCCACACTGCAACGTTTAACGATTGAGCTCACGGGTCACCCCTTTGTCGATTCCCATTTCGGTCAGGTAACGAAAGGTTTTGCGCCGGTACCAGAAATTCACCGCCGCCGTAAAAATGGCGCACAGACTACCCACATACAGCGCCAGTTTTTCGGGTGACATTGCCCCGAAATACGCCAGACCCACGGCCAGCCAGTAGGCGATAAACGTGGTAATTTTTTCCATACTCAGTCCCATAGGTTCAGGGTCTCCGCCGTGGGTGAGGTTTCAACGTCGGGCAGGTCAATCGCCGTGCCATGCGGCAGAATGACGCCCAGCTCAGACAGACCGGGATTAGCCTGCAGTACCGTCTCAACCACGCCCTCAGTGCGCCCGTAATACCGGGCGCAAAGCGCGTCGAGGGTGTCGCCCTGCATCGCGTAGACTTTCATCAGAGCTGACCCACTATGCAGCGCGGCTTATCCTGCAGGCGCGAGACCGACCAGCGCATATCCCGCCACAGGTCATCAATGGTGGTTTCGACGCTGTCGGCTTTTTTGTCACCCTTGCCGGTGGCCTCAACCCCGCGATAACGCTCATACAGGGTGGCGGTCGCCATCGCCGTCACGGCGCTGAGGTAGTGGAAAACGCGCACATTCTCGCCGTCGATTTCCTCGGCGTCAGGCACGTCGGCCAGTTGCTTAAACCCGGCGGCAATCTGGCGCAGCCGATAGTCGTAAAGCTCCGCATTGGTTTCCGCCATGCCGGTCTTGATGGCGTTGCGCAGGCGCGCATCGGAAACCGTCTGCTCAAGGCGCATCAGCTCACGCACGCGCTTCGGATCCACATCAGGAAAAAAGAACGTGTTTTTAATCACTGCGTCGCCCGTCTCCGGTGCGGGAATCACCACGCCCGGTACGTCCTGCGGTTCGTCGGGCTGATTCAGTATTACTGTCGTCATGACAACCTCATTAGGTTGGGCGGTGGACGCCGGTCGCCGTCAGGGTCAAAACCCGCTTTGACCGGCGTGCCGCCCGGCTCGGGGAGCGTTCAGTTAACCGGCGATTTTTACCGCCTTTGGTGGACGCCCGCGCTTTGCCGCCGGTTTGGTGGCAGGTTTGCGCGTGCGCGGTTTAGTCGTTTTACGGGGCGCGGCCTCGGGCTTAGGCTTCAATGCCCGCTCCAGTCGCTCAATCTCTTTGCGCACACCGGCATTGCGGTCTAGCTGCATCGCGCGCTGAAACTGCGCCAGCGCGTCGGCGTCCTGACCGGCATCGCGCAGGGTCAGGCCAGTCACCTTATGCAGACGAGCGCGCACCATATCGGGAACGTCAGCACCGTCGGTCAGGCTGAGGGTGGTCAGCAGTAATGCGAGGTCGACAGGCTCACCGGCATCGCGCAGGCGCAGCGCGGCAAGCGCCACCTCCTCAACCAGCATGTAAGGCGTGGTGCGGCGATGGTCAGAGGTGAGACCGTATTTCAGCGCGTAGGGCGCAATCTCCAGCGCGCCAGCAACGTCACCGGCATCGAGTCGCCACAGCATGACGGTCATCAGAATGTCATCCTGTGCGCCACGGCCATCAGCCAGCACACCGGCGACCCACGGCGCGTAGAACGGCAGCAGCTCGCGCTTTTTCGCGGCTTTCAGTTCGTTTGAACGGATGGTTTTCAACGTGCGGCGGTCATCGGCCAGCTTTACCAGCATCTGCTCATAGGCGGTTGCGTGGCGCAGCGGGGCTTTTTCCCGCTGCGCGGCTTGAGAGGCCGAGACCCGCATCATGTGACGCTGTGCGGGGCTCGTCATGGGATTACTCTCCGCTTTCCGGTGCTGCAGGTGCAGTGAAATCGCCGAGGGTGATGTTTTCCAGCAGGCAACCGGCGGCATACGCCTCGACCACATAGTCGATGTTCATCGACTCGTAGTTTTCCACGCGGTCTTTCTTCGGGTTCTCATCAATGCTGCGGCGGTGGCTCTCATCCATGAAGTAGATAGAGAGGTTTTCCAGCGTGGTCACGAATACCGCATTCGCAGGGAAGTACGGCACGCGCACGGCGGGCAGGTTGCCGATGCGCTTCTGGCTGATGATGATATCCGCCGCGAGCGACTCGGTGTTTTCCTGCTGTTTGTTGACCAGCGGGAAATATTTGTCGGCCAGCAGCTTACGGCCAACGATGGCAACGAGTTTCGGGTCATCCTGATAAATCTCGTCAATCAGGGTGTTGGTACCATCCATCACCAGCGCGTCGAGGTTCTCATAGTCGCCGTTCTTACCGACACGAATCACCGCCGAAACGACCTTACCGTCAGCGTCGGTGATGTTGCTCATCACGCGGGCAGGAGCTTCTTTGCGGTACTTCTGCAGCCAGCCGACGGCCACATCCTGCAGCATCGGGTTTTTGCTGCGGTCTGAGGTATCAGCGCGGGTGGTACCGTTGAAACCGGCCATGATGAAATCCAGTGCCTGACGCTGGACAATGGCGTCGCGGATGCGGCGCTGGAAGTCCTGAAAACGCGCCCACAGGTCGAGGCGTTTATAGGTCAGGTGGAAGTCAAAGTTAATCTGATTGCACTCGTACTTGTTGGACTCAAGCGCGGTGAAATCTGCGGTCTGGCGCTCTTTGTCGCCCGAGGTGTCGGTCGTGCTGGCGATGGTGCCGGTCACACCGACGCCGATTTTCTCACCCTTCATTTCTGCGACCGGCAGAATATTAATCGTCTGCAGAAACGCGGATGACGCCTGCACGGTGTTCATCAGCGTTTGCGTGACGGACGGCTCGACGGTGAATTTTTTACTGACGTCATCAACGCTGATGCCGTTCAGTTTTGCGAGCTGAGTCAGATAGGCATTGAACTTAAAACGGGTTTCCTGACGCATAGTGTTTCCTGTTTGAATTAATCGGTTAGTCACAGCATCGGGCGGGATTGCCGCCCTGTTTCGGTCTGCGGTTTATCAGCAGTCGGTCAGCAGCTCATCGCCGCCACCGCCGCTGGCTTTTGTGCGTCGCGGCTGGCTGAAACTTTCGGTTTTGTCGAGGGTGGTTTTCAGGGCGGAAAATGCCTGGCTGGTTTCGTCAACCTTGCCGGTCAGTTCCTGTTTGAAAGTGGCAAACGCGGTTTCCATATCGGAAAGGCGTTTATCCTGCGCGGTCAGATTGGTCTGCACATGCTCGCTGACGGTGGTCACCGCTTCATGCACATCATTCAGGCGCGCATCGTCGCTGACCTGCTTACGGCTGAAAATGGCTTTCACCTTATCGGCCAGGCTGTTGAGCACCGTGTCGGGAACGTCTTCAAACTCCAGTTCGGCCAGCGTGGCAGCGGAAAAGACGTTTTCAGGGTTGGCCTTAAAGCGCTGCAAAGGGTTGTGCTTCGCGTTGCGGCAGAATTCGAGGTATTCAGTGCCGAGGCTCGCCGGGTCATCGGTGACGGCCAGACCAACGAGGTAGCATTTGCCGGTATTGGCAAAATTCGGCTGAATTTCCATTGAGGTGTAGACCTTCTGCGCGGCTTTATTCATCGCGATAAGGTCATCGGTCGGGGTGATTTTAGCGAACAACGCCCATTTGCCGTTAAGCGCAGAATCGTCGTCAATCTTCTCGGCTTTCAGTTCGACCACATCGCCATAACGCTTGAATACGCCATCGGGCAGCAGGCCGCGCAGGTGTTCAAGGTTGATACGGCAACCGTAGACGCGCGGGTCGTAGGTTTCGGCCATTTCCTGAATATCGCTGGCGCTGATAATGCGCCCGTCGCAGGTATCACCCTCGACGCCGATGCGAAAGAACTTTGAGACTTTTTTTGCCATTGTCAGGAGTCCTGAGGTTGGGGTTACTGGTCACCGCCAGTTTCCAGACTCAGGACACGCCAGACTACCAATGACGACTGGACAACCGCCCACACAACAGCACCTTAGCGAATCACTGACGGCCATTAAGTAGCCTTGCCCTGAATCCACTACGGCGAGGCATCAATGACCATTTCCACCGATACAACCTTGTTGCATGACCCGCGACGGCAGGCATCGCTGCTTTACTGGCAGGGCTTTTCCGTGCCACAGATTGCCGAAATGCTGCAGGTCAAGCGCCCGACCGTGCAGAGCTGGAAGCAGCGCGACGGCTGGGACGGTATCGCACCGATTTCCCGCGTCGAAAGCAGCCTTGAGGCGCGCCTGATTCAGCTCATCGCCAAGCCGCAAAAGTCAGGCGGCGATTTCAAAGAAATTGACCTGCTCGGGCGGCAGATTGAGCGACTGGCGCGCGTTAACCGCTACAGCCAGACCGGCAACGAGGTCGACCTAAACCCCAATGTCGCCAACCGCAACAAAGGCGAGCGTAAAAAGCCGAAAAAGAACTTTTTCAGCGACGAGGCTATCGGGAAACTGGAGGAACTATTTTTCGACCAGTCTTTCGAGTACCAGTTGCAGTGGTACCGCGCAGGGCTGGCGCACCGTATTCGCGATATTCTCAAATCCCGTCAGATTGGCGCGACGTTCTATTTCTCCCGCGAGGCGCTGCTGCGCGCGCTCAAGACCGGCCACAACCAGATATTTCTGTCGGCCAGTAAAACGCAGGCTTACGTGTTCCGCGAGTACATCATCCAGTTTGCGCGGCTGGTCGACGTCGACCTGACCGGCGACCCGATTGTCATCGGCAACAACGGCGCAAAGCTGATTTTTCTCGGTACCAATTCCAACACCGCGCAGAGCCATAACGGCGACCTGTATGTCGATGAAATATTCTGGATCCCGAATTTTCAGAAGCTGCGCAAAGTCGCGTCGGGCATGGCCTCGCAGAAGCACCTGCGCTCAACCTACTTTTCGACACCTTCCACGCTGGCGCACGGCGCTTACCCCTTCTGGTCTGGCGAGCTGTTCAACAAGGGGCGCAGCCGGGTTGCCGACCGCATCGAAATCGACATCAGTCACAGCGCGCTCGCCGGTGGCCAGCTCTGCGACGATGGCCAGTGGCGGCAGATTGTCACCATTGAGGATGCCCTTGCCGGTGGTTGCACCCTGTTCGACCTCGACCAGCTCAAACGCGAAAACAGTGATGAGGACTTTAAAAACCTGTTTATGTGCGAGTTTGTCGACGATAAAGCGTCGGTATTCCCGTTCGAGGAGCTGCAGCGCTGCATGGTCGACGTGATGGAAGAATGGGAGGACTTTGCCCCGTTCGCCGACCATCCGTTCGGCTCGCGCCCGGTCTGGATTGGCTACGACCCGTCACACACCGGCGACAGCGCCGGGTGCGTTGTGCTCGCGCCGCCGGTGGTCTCGGGTGGCAAGTTCCGCATGCTGGAGCGCCACCAGTGGAAAGGAATGGATTTTGCCGCTCAGGCCGAGGGCATCCGCAAGCTGACAGAGAAATACAACGTCGAATACATCGGCATTGACGCGACCGGCCTCGGTCTCGGCGTGTTCCAGTTGGTGCGCTCATTCTACCCGGCTGCACGCGGCATCCGTTACACGCCTGAGATGAAAACCGCGATGGTGCTCAAGGCAAAAGACACCATTCGCCGTGGCTGTCTGGAATACGACGCCGGGGCGACCGACGTCACACAGTCGTTTATGTCCATCCGCAAAACCATGACCAGCAGCGGGCGCAGCGCCACCTACGAGGCCAGCCGCACCGAGGAAGCCAGTCACGCCGATATCGCATGGGCGACCATGCACGCCCTGTTAAACGAACCGCTTTCCGCCGGTAGCGGCATGCAGCCTAAATCCATTCTGGAGTTTAATTAATGAAAAATAACGTTTTCTCACAAAGCCAGATTCAGGCAATGGCCGATATTCTGCACAATGACAGCTTTGACTATCAGGCAACATGGTTGCGTGTCGGGAAACTCAATATCGACCGCAGCATCACCAAATCGCGCCAGATTGGCGCAACGCAGCTCTTTAGTCGCGAGGCACTGCTCGATGCGCTGACAACGGGCGATAATCAGGTCTGGTTTGCTCACACCATTGAGCATGCGCGCGTGGCGCTGATGTACATGAATAACCTTTCGGCGCGCGTCGGTGTCAGTCTTACGAGCAACGGCCACAGCCTGCAGCTCGACGACGGTGCGGTTATCAGCTTTGTTGGCGAGGAATCCCACTGCGCCGCGCTGGCGGGTAATGTTTACCTTGATGAGTTCGGATGGTTCAGTAACCCGCTAAGAGCGGCAAAAGTCGCGGCGGCTATCGCCTGCCATAAACGCCACAATCTGACGATGTTCACCACACCATCAGACAGCTACGCAGCATTCAGGGTATGGAACGGCACAACTCGCAAGCGCCGACTGTCACCGCTAATCAATACCGGCGACAGCGTATTTTGCACAGATGGTGTCTGGCGTCAGTCGGTCACTCTGGATGCAGCATGCCAGCGCGGGTGCAATCTCTTTGCGCCTGAGGAAATTAAACGCGAATACAGCGACGATAATTATCGTCTGCTGTTTGGCTGCGACTGGTCTTTCGCTGTTGCAGCGAGTGAGGTGGCAGCATGAGCAAGCGCAAGCCACGCAAAGCAGTCGCCATGACGGCCAGCGAGCCGCAAAAAATGGAGGCGTTCACCTTCGGCGAGCCGGTGCCGGTGCTCGATAAGCGCGACATTCTGGATTACGTCGAGTGCATCAGTAACGGCAAATGGTACGAACCGCCGGTCAGCTTCTCCGGGCTGGCAAAGAGCCTGCGCTCTGCAGTGCATCACAGCTCACCGATTTACGTTAAACGCAACGTGCTCGCGAGCACCTACATTCCGCACCCGCTGCTGTCCCGTCAGGATTTCAGCCGCTTTGCGCTCGACTATCTGGTATTCGGCAACGCCTTTCTTGAGCAGCGCCACAGCGTCACCGGCCAGTTAATCAAGCTGCTGGCCTCACCAGCCAAATACACCCGGCGCGGGGTCGACGATTCTATATTCTGGTTTGTGGAAAACTTCACTCTACCGCATGAGTTCGCGCCTGATACCGTGTTTCACCTGCTGGAGCCCGACATTAATCAGGAGATTTACGGCCTGCCCGAATATCTCAGCGCGCTTAATTCTGCGTGGCTGAATGAATCCGCGACGCTGTTCCGCCGCAAGTATTACCAGAACGGCGCGCACGCGGGTTACATCATGTATGTGACCGACCCGGCGCAAAGTGCGACCGACGTCGAATCGCTGCGCGAGGCGATGCGCAACTCGAAAGGTCTCGGCAACTTTAAGAACCTGTTTTTCTACGCTCCCGGCGGAAAACCGGACGGCATCAAAATCGTGCCACTGAGCGAGGTCGCCACAAAGGATGACTTTTTCAACATCAAGAAAGCCAGTGCCGCCGACCTGATGGACGCGCACCGCGTACCTTTCCAGCTCATGGGCGGCAAGCCCGAGAATATCGGTTCACTCGGTGACGTTGAGAAGGTGGCAAAGGTATTTGTGCGTAACGAGCTGTCACCCCTGCAGGACAGGTTCAGGGAGGTAAACGACTGGCTCGGCATGGAGGTCATCAGGTTCAAAGAGTACACCCTCGATAACCCGGAATAACTCCCCCTCAAGCCGCCAGCATGGCGGCTTTTTCATACCCCGTAACCATCACGCCTCAGACGCTCCACACGCGCACGACCACACCAGACCACCAACGAGCCGACAGCAACCACGACAGAGCCATCACGACGCGCTCAGACGATAATTTTTATTATTACGCACCACCGCTGGCGCGCAATGCTTTCCCCGCCACGCCTGCCCGCTTTATGGGTCGGTTTTAATGCAGTTGCATGACCACTCTGGATCCGCGCCAGCTCTGGCGGCACACGGCCAAGACGGGCAAGCCTGACGCATGCAAAACAATGCACCTGTTGCATGCACGGCTAAAAAACGGGAAATTCGCGGAGAATTGGCATAAAAAAACCGGCTTTAATAGTGCCGGTTGTGGGGCGTCTCTGCGGGGCAGGCTAACGCCTCGCGGGGCTCGTTGTTCAACCCCGCCAGCACTGAAAGCGAGTTTCAGCGCCGGCGGCGTTTGCTTGGGTCAGATAGGTCACCTCCCGTCAAAGCGACCATACCCCTTCACCATGCACTTATTGTTTATAAAAACAGCCGTGGTTTTCAGCTCTGTTGCTATCCGTTCTTCACAGTCTTTGCGGTCTTGTTCACCCGCCCAACCAAGAAGCAGAAAGAAAAGCCACAGCCCAGCAATCCACCCAACAATCACACAGATTTTTCTCACAATTACCCCCATTCAGATATACCAGTAAACCCCGGCCACTCATCAGCGACCGGATATGTGAATCTCTGCCCGTCGTATGTCACGGTCGCACCACGCGCCAGCGCCTCAAGCTCCCAGCGCTTCGGGGTGATGCCATGCTGCGCAAGGTCAAAGCGGATACGCGGTATTTGCGCGCGTTCGGATTTAGTCAGCCTGCCTGATGGGGCAACGTCATGCGGTTTTAATGGCTCTCCGCTTCTTTGCTGGCGATTTTGCTGCGGCGCGTCGTGTTTTAGTGCGCCCTTGAGCGCCGTCACGACTTCGGGGTCATCCCATGCGATAACCCCGTCATCAACAAGATTTAACACCGCAGCGGCATGCTCAGACGGTGTAGGGGTCATAACCGGAACGTCACCGCCGGTGAGCTTTCCACAGTTATTGACAGGACTCCGAGGCGCGGCGATGCCGCTTTTTAAGGTCAAAGGCTCAACGGCCAAAACCTTTGGAACGATGCGCCATTCTGATGACCGGGTAATGTGAACGTGACGCGCGCCGAGGTGAGGCGCGTAAATACCGACCACCCTCTCGATATCTTCCTCGTAGTCGTTAACCTCGTCACTGACGCTACGGGCGACCCTGACGGTCTGGCCGTCGCGCGGGACATTTGCGCCGCCCTGAGCGGTGATATACAGGTCGAAATCACCGCCATCAGCCGCGGCGCGTGTTGCTTCGACACGCTCGTCAAACTCATCAGCAATACTTACCCCGCGAGGCAGCTTGCGCAGCTCACGGTAAGCCCCCATCGTCGGCAGGCCAATCGGCTTAAACTGAGGTATTCGCCACGTTGACGCCCATGCAGTAACAGCTGCGGCGGTATCTTTGAGCGGCTTGCCGGTATCTTTATCGAGCTCGCCATCAAGTGCGTAACCGTCGATATTTTTGGCGATGTATTTCGCGATGTACCCGGCCGCACCGCCTTTGTTCAGGTGTTTAGCCTGAAAGCGGTTGCGAGCTGCACCGCGCTCGTCGCCATCCTCTTTGAGAGCATAACGACTCATAATTTCGGTGATTTCTTTGCGCTGCTGGCGCTTGCAAAACAACATCATGTGCCAGTGCGGCGTCCCGTCGTGGTGCGGTTCGACAACACGCATACCGTAGACCTGCAAATCATTATCTTTGAAAGCGGTACGCATCAGGCTCCAGATACGGCAAAGGTAACGCTGTGCATCCTTCGGGGTGTAAGCCTCACCATTCCAGCCATGATTGAGCTGTACAGTCTTATCTTTACCCTTTCCGACCTGACGTGTCGGGTGATACTTCGACGGTGCAGTCAGCGTGATAAACATACCGACATCACCCTCAGCAGCGGCATAACGCTCAATCCCCGCGATGGTGTTCATCAGCTCCATGCGGCGAATTTCAGGATTGGAAATACTTCCCATCACTTTGCTGATAAGGTCGATACGTTCGCCGGTAACTTTGTTTTCCAGCTCGCAGGATTTCAGGTATTCAAGATTTGCCAGACGGCGTGCATGTACATCACGGACGGCATTTTTACTGGCATACGGCGAGCGGTCTTTATTCACCTCGCCTGCAGCAATCAGCAGCGCTTCATGCCAGCGCATGCGCTGCGCCTTGAGCTGGTTAGTCCACCATTCATCGTTAATCAGGCGAGCTACGGCGGAAAATGCCTGTCGGATTGTCATCTGGCCTTTGCGGTATTTCTTCCAGAAAAGCGGGGCAACATTAAAAGCCCGAGCTGCGCCAGCAACATGACCGTACAGGTGAGCCTGAGCCTCATCAGTAAAAAGCGACTCTTTGCCACCGTGCGCCTCAGCCCATGCGTCGCTTAACTCCTCGTACATGATGAAAAGCTGCGAGGCGATACGAGACGCAAATTTTTTCAGCTCTTTATCGTTCATCCCCGGCAGGCGCGCGTAATTCTCACTTTCAGCAAGAAACAGCAGCGACGCCTCCCTATTCATTTCGTTACGCTGATTAACCCGCTCAATGCGCGGCCACAACCGGCGCAGAAATGTCGACTTGAGGAAATACAGCCCATGCACAGGGCTTTTGTTACGCCTGATATATTCATAACGCGAGGCAAACAGAGAACTTAAAAAGTAAGGCAGGCGGTCAATTTTGGATAAAACGCCTTGCACCTGACGCAGCTCGTCACGTGTAAGGGGTCTCTCGCGCCCAATAGCCTCACGCGGCGCGTTCCATGAGTAAACACCGGCAAACTCTTTGCCGGTGCCTTTTGCAAATGGTGGCGGCGGTGTAGGGGCAGAACGCCCCCGAATATCAACGGCCATTTGTGTCAAAAGCCCGTAAACACTGCTGACCGAGCAGTTCAACCTGAGTGCTCAACGCTTCAAAAGAGACAGCGCTGCCGCTCAAAATATCGTGATGAATCAGACCGGAAACGAGCTGGTTTAATTTGGGGTAATAGCCGACAACATCCAGCCACTCTTTACCGGCATTCTTCCCTGTTTCGGCGGTCTTTTTCTCCTGCAAAATGAACTGAAAACGGTCACTTGTGACGACATAGCGCTCGCCAATCTCGATACGAATGCTCATGCCTGCCCCCGAAAGTGTTTAACTTTTGACTCAAGCGCTGACTGACAGTAGACACAGCGTGTCGCCGACGGATATGCCGCACGGCGGTCGGCAGGGATTGGTGCGTCACATTCTTCGCAAACCAACGCAGCAGCGCCGCACGGCTTCACCCGAGCGGCGTTAATCTGGCGAGTCAGTGATTCCGTCTGTCGCTCCTGAATGTGATCCATATAATCCGGCATTGATTTAGCTCCTCTCTTTGTTCAGCTTTTTAAACTCACCGGCGCAGTAACCGGTCAGCTCAATGGTTAATTTCGATAATTCATCGACGGTGGTGATTTGCTTATGAAAAACGGCGCGTTTCACAAGCAAATTGACCACATCCGTCAGGAGGTTTAACTCACTCGAATAAATAGCGATGGTTGATTCCGTCATTGCTCCGGTTTCTTTATCGCGCTTAATGTCAGCAAGCGATAATTCACCGTTTTTCATAACCGCAATCTTTAGCCAGTTATTAAGTAATACGGAGTGCATCAGAGACATGAAAGAGACTCCCCGCGAGAAAGGCCGATATTATGAAACTTGATGGATTCCTGACTGAGTAACTCGACAATCTCCACGCGCGACAACTCAGCGCCAGCTATATGACGGATTAAACCGTCGAGATGAGAGGAAAAGCGCACCGCCGCATCGGCCTGCGCTTCGGCTCGCGCCTGTTGCAGTATTAATGAGAAGTTACCGCGCTGCTTTCCTGTTACTGTATGCATGACTTTCTCCAGACAAAAAGAAGCCCCGCACAATTAAGTGCGTAAAAAACTACGGTTGTTTATTTAATGCAGATATTGCTCAGGCTTTACCGAGGTTAATATTGTTGGTGCATATTCAAATAAATTAAAAAGCTCCCGCAACGCACGAAATAAGGCATCACGCCAATAACAGGAATCTTCATTAATACGCCAGTAAGGCTGATTAAATTCTTTTTCAGTTAATCCAGCATGCATAAACAAAGTGCGGCGTTGGCTGACCGTCAAAAAACTAATATACGCATACTCGCTCGCGCCAACCTGTCGACGTCTGGAAAATGCAGCACGCAGCTCATCAATAGCGCAAACTAATCGCTCGCGGTCTACATCGTTCATTTCTTCAAAACGCATCGTCGCGTGACGTTGCTTTAACTGAGCATGAAAACAAACGGTCAGGCGCTCACGTTCCATCATCTGATTGTAAAAATCGCAACTATCCTGCCAGCGAGGCGCGGCCAGATATTTACCAATCAGACCGCGCAGAGCTGCAGGCTGTTTCTCCACGATACCAAGCGTCATTACAGGCATTTCCAGAACCTCCGGGATTTCAGAAAAGCAAAAACGGCGCTAATAGCGCTCGGTTTTTTGGTGCGGATGATGATGCCCTTGCGCCCTCTGCCGTGGGTGATAGTGAAATCCATCGCCCTCGGGCTCTCGTTACGCAATAACTGAGCAATGCAGCGAGGCTCATTCATAATCATAGCCCCATCCAAAGCAGCCACGCGTCACGCTGTTCTACCGGTCGGTTGTAGAACGCCTCACGAACTGCGCGATTAAATTCCGGGATGAAAACCCACTTTTCACCGGCGCGAGCATTCGGTTTGCATGGATCCCGAAGCTCAATTACCGGTAGCTTGTTAGCTTTCACCATTTCTGCAACAGCCGTTTTGGGCTTGCCTAATAACTCAGCAAACTTTTCTACATGAACCGCGTCGAGCGGGTACTGCAACAAATAATCGTTTGGTTCCATTTGTGATACCCTCACTAGATCCAACCCTTTAGAAACCGTTCAAGCTCGTTTCTGCTCGGTTGGTTTCCACTCTGAAAAGGTTCTTACCTTTAGACCTTTTCAGGCGAATATAGTCTCAAAGTAGGAACCATGTCAAATGAACGTAGCCGAGAAAATTAAGGCAATACGTAAAGCAGAGGGTTTAACTCAAGTAAAGTTTTGTGAAATCAGCGGACTAGCGCTCAGTACATTAAAAAATTACGAGGGAGGACATGCAGAGCCCGGCTTGGGGGTGGTGATGAAAATCACAAACACTCCTCAGTTTCAGAAATACACACTTTGGCTAATGACAGATAAAACAGCCCCGCAAGCTGGTCAGATAGCACCGGCTTTCGCACACATTGGGCAAGAATCAACGGAATCAGACCACTCCGAGAAGCAGACTGGTTAACACTTTACAAACATTACATTTTCACTATTTGTTACCAAGATAGTGAGCACAGCGCCGGAGGGCTTTCTTATGGCAATTAAGAAGCTCGATGATGGTCGCTATGAAGTGGACATTAGACCTCGCGGTCGCGATGGAAAACGCATCCGCAGGAAGTTTGAAAGAAAGGCTGAGGCGGTAGCATTTGAGCGATACACCATCGCCAATGCCAGCCAGAAAGAATGGGCAGGCCAGCGAGCAGACCGTCGAACTTTAGCGGAATTGCTTGACGTCTGGTGGAAGTATCACGGTCAAAACCACGAACACGGCACAAAAGAGTTTAATCACCTGCTCAAGACTATCAGCGGCATAGGTGATATGCCGGTGAGCCGGGTGAGCAAAAGAGCTCTGATGGATTATCGCTCTACGCGCCTGCGTGATGGCATCAGCGCCGCGACGATAAATCGTGACATGTACCGCTTATCGGGCATGTTCACCAAGCTAATCCAGTTGGATGAGTTTTCCGGGCAACATCCTATTCACGGACTGCCGCCACTGGCGGAAGCCAACCCGGAAATGACGTTTCTGGAGAAATCAGAAATCGAGAAGCTGTTAAGCGTTTTGGTTGGTGATGACTTGCTGGTCGCGCTTTTGTGCCTGAGCACAGGCGGAAGATGGACGGAAGTTGCCACACTGAAACCAGCACAGATAACAAGCTGCAGGGTTACCTTTTTGAAAACCAAAAACGGCAAAAAGCGAACTGTACCGATTTCTGCGGAACTGGAGAAAAAAGTTAAAGAGGAGGCTAGCGCTAAATTGTTCAAGGTCGATTATGAGAAGTTTTGCGGGATTTTACGCAGAGTGAAACCTGACATACCACCCAATCAGGCAACTCACATCCTGCGACACACATTCGCAAGTCATTTCATGATGAACGGGGGCAACATAATTGCGCTGCAGCAGATTCTAGGGCATGCGAGCATTCAGCAGACGATGGCCTACGCTCACCTTGCGCCTGACTACCTGCAGAACGCCGTCGCACTGAATCCTCTTAACGGTGGAGTGACGTTATAAATTACCTCTCTGAGTGTCCACATAGTGTCCACACTCAGAGAATTTTAAAACCGCTCCACACCGTTACAGCTTTTTCTAAGTGGCTGTATTTGCTTAGATTGAGAGGTAAGTTATTGATAAAAAAAACCCCCACATCATGTGGGGGAAGACAGGGATGGTGTCTATGGCAAGGAAAACAGGGTTTACTACTGGGAACGTGAGTTGCTACTACTCAATAGCTTCAACGATGAACTTTTTTGCCATTGCGTCACGTCACGCAACTGCTCCATTCGTTGTTGATGTTTCTCGTTTAAAACCGCTTGCTGCTCCGGCGTTAACAGGCGATACATTTGGTTGCGGACTTTTGCCATCTCAACCTGACGAGCAATTTGCTCATTCGCCATTTTTTCTGCCTGTGCGCGCACAGCGTTTTCATCAAAATTTTCTGCGGTGACAAGGCGATGCATTGTCTCCAGTTCGCTAACATTAACAGGAGGCTGTTCGTGCCGGGCCTGTTGCATAAGATCTCGCATCTGCTGACGCTGATGTTCGGTTAAACTTATGCCGTCGAACATATGGCTCTGCGTACTGCGCTGCGTAAGTTCTTCACCCGGATGCCAGTTATCGCCTGAACCGACTTCAGCAGCGTGGCTTAATGAACTGACTGCCAGCGTTGAGGCCATGACGGCAGCGGTAACTATGCGCATCATTTGCTCCCAAAATCTTTCTGTCGCGATTCAACGATAGAGAGTTTACGATTCAGGCTGCAAACATGCGTCAGGGGGTGTAAAACAACGTAAAGTCATGGATTAGCGACGTCTGATGACGTAATTTCTGCCTCGGAGGTATTTAAACAATGAATAAAATCCTGTTAGTTGATGATGACCGAGAGCTGACTTCCCTATTAAAGGAGCTGCTCGAGATGGAAGGCTTCAACGTGATTGTTGCCCACGATGGGGAACAGGCGCTTGATCTTCTGGACGACAGCATTGATTTACTTTTGCTTGACGTAATGATGCCGAAGAAAAATGGTATCGACACATTAAAAGCACTTCGCCAGACACACCAGACGCCTGTCATTATGTTGACGGCGCGCGGCAGCGAACTTGATCGCGTTCTCGGCCTTGAGCTGGGCGCAGATGACTATCTCCCGAAACCGTTTAATGATCGTGAGCTGGTGGCACGTATTCGCGCGATCCTGCGCCGTTCGCACTGGAGCGAGCAACAGCAAAACAACGACAACGGTTCACCGACACTGGAAGTTGATGCCTTAGTGCTGAATCCAGGCCGTCAGGAAGCCAGCTTCGACGGGCAAACGCTGGAGTTAACCGGTACTGAGTTTACCCTGCTCTATTTGCTGGCACAGCATCTGGGTCAGGTGGTTTCCCGTGAACATTTAAGCCAGGAAGTGTTGGGCAAACGCCTGACGCCTTTCGACCGCGCTATTGATATGCACATTTCCAACCTGCGTCGTAAACTGCCGGATCGTAAAGATGGTCACCCGTGGTTTAAAACCTTGCGTGGTCGCGGCTATCTGATGGTTTCTGCTTCATGATAGGCAGCTTAACCGCGCGCATCTTCGCCATCTTCTGGCTGACGCTGGCGCTGGTGTTGATGTTGGTTTTGATGTTACCCAAGCTCGATTCACGCCAGATGACCGAGCTTCTGGATAGCGAACAGCGTCAGGGGCTGATGATTGAGCAGCATGTCGAAGCGGAGCTGGCGAACGATCCGCCCAACGATTTAATGTGGTGGCGGCGTCTGTTCCGGGCGATTGATAAGTGGGCACCGCCAGGACAGCGTTTGTTATTGGTGACCACCGAAGGCCGCGTGATCGGCGCTGAACGCAGCGAAATGCAGATCATTCGTAACTTTATTGGTCAGGCCGATAACGCCGATCATCCGCAGAAGAAAAAGTATGGCCGCGTGGAACTGGTCGGTCCGTTCTCCGTGCGTGATGGCGAAGATAATTACCAACTTTATCTGATTCGTCCGGCCAGCAGTTCTCAATCCGATTTCATTAACTTACTGTTTGACCGCCCGCTATTACTGCTGATTGTCACCATGTTGGTCAGTACGCCGCTGCTGTTGTGGTTGGCCTGGAGTCTGGCAAAACCGGCGCGTAAGCTGAAAAACGCTGCCGATGAAGTTGCCCAGGGAAACTTACGCCAGCACCCGGAACTGGAAGCGGGGCCACAGGAATTCCTTGCCGCAGGTGCCAGTTTTAACCAGATGGTCACCGCGCTGGAGCGCATGATGACCTCTCAGCAGCGTCTGCTTTCTGATATCTCTCACGAGCTGCGCACCCCGCTGACGCGTCTGCAACTGGGTACGGCGTTACTGCGCCGTCGTAGCGGTGAAAGCAAGGAACTGGAGCGTATTGAAACCGAAGCGCAACGTCTGGACAGCATGATCAACGATCTGTTGGTGATGTCACGTAATCAGCAAAAAAACGCGCTGGTTAGCGAAACCATCAAAGCCAACCAGTTGTGGAGTGAAGTGCTGGATAACGCGGCGTTCGAAGCCGAGCAAATGGGCAAGTCGTTGACAGTTAACTTCCCGCCTGGGCCGTGGCCGCTGTACGGCAATCCGAACGCCCTGGAAAGTGCGCTGGAAAACATTGTTCGTAATGCTCTGCGTTATTCCCATACGAAGATTGAAGTGGGCTTTGCGGTAGATAAAGACGGTATCACCATTACGGTGGACGACGATGGTCCTGGCGTTAGCCCGGAAGATCGCGAACAGATTTTCCGTCCGTTCTATCGGACCGATGAAGCACGCGATCGTGAATCTGGCGGTACAGGATTGGGGCTGGCGATTGTTGAAACCGCCATTCAGCAGCATCGTGGCTGGGTGAAGGCAGAAGACAGCCCGCTGGGCGGTTTACGGCTGGTGATTTGGTTGCCGCTGTATAAGCGGAGTTAAACTCGGCATTTGTAGGCAGGATAAGGCGTTTACGCCGTATCCTGCATTTGAGCAGGATGCCTGATGCGACGCTGATAGCGTCTTATCAGGCCTACACTCCGGGGGTTATTTTCCCCACAACCGGCGGGAAAAATCTTCGATCTTGCCGCTCAGTCGGCGCTTTTGCATCGTCCGCGTCCAGCTTTTCGATAACCCGGCGGCGGAGAGTAAACGGTGATATTGATCGTCATCAAACGGCATATGCCATGCGATGGCGGCAGCCTCCTGCACGGTCACATCGCTGACACGGGAAACCAACTCCAGCGGCGCGTCCGCAGACACTTTCCCTGGCGCTATCACGCTATACAACCACCCCACTTTACCCGTGTTTTGCATCAACTGCGCTATATCGCTGATATCAAAATGGTAATTGAGTTTATAGCAAGGCGAGCGCGGCTGGCTGACCTGAATTAATGCCTCTCCCCAGCGGAAAATATCGCCCATATAAACATTACTTTCCGTCAGGCCGTCGGTTGAGAGGTTTTCACCAAACGCAGGCGCAACAAACAACTCCGCCTGTTCCGGAAATTCCCGCGCCCAGTAGAGATAATGCTCACGAGGATAATGACACAGCGCTCTGTCTGGCCCGCCGTGAACCTTTTTCTCCGCCTGCTCGTCACCTTCCAGCCCCAGCTCCGTCAGCATCAACTCACCATCAACCTGGATTTTAGCAATTGCGCTGGGTTTGCCTTCGGGATAAGCCTGAATCTTGCCTGTGTATACATCAACCGGATATCGCATCTGTTCCCTCTCCACGAGAAATTTCCCCATTAGACCATATTTATTTTATGTCAGGCGTGCTGTTTTCGCGGTAAGTATCCAGGCAGGAACTCAATAGCAAACCGGACGAACGTTAGTTCATCCGGCTGTGGGGATTAAGGAAGCAGGTTTATTTCACCGTACCTAAAATTTCGATTTTCGCTGCTCTGGCTTTGACTTTACGTGACCAGATAGAGGTAAGAATTGGCACCAGAATCGAAGTCACAATGACCGCCGTCGCTACCAGCGAAGTTGCTGCCGGAGCCATCGGTTTAAACGCAGGCACCATTTCTGCAATCAGCACAGGTGTCGCTACCGCGGCCCCTGCGGAACTGGAAGCGGCAATTCCGGCAGTGCCATCGCCACCGCCAATCAATTTATCGGCGATAATCAACGGAATACCGGTCACGATAATTACTGCCACACCCAACAGGATCCCCAGCAAACCAGTCTGGGCAATCACAGTCAAATCAATGGTATTGCCCAGCGCGAAGGCAAAGAATGGAATCAGCGTTTGCACCGCTTTGCTGAAAAATTCTCGCAATTCAGGGTCAAGGTTCCCCAGGGCAAAGCCCACCAGGAACGGTAATACTGCGCCGACGAAAACATGCGGTTCAAACGAGGCAATCCCGGCAGTGCCCAGAATAATCATCGTCATGAGCGGCCCGGACTCCAACGACATCAACACAAATGCCCCAGCTTCTTCTTTTGTGCCGTACTGCTGCATGATGGAAGCGTAAAGTCCGCCATTGGTCATATCCATCGCCGCCACCAGCGCCAGCGTTGAAAGTCCGGCAAAGAATCCAACTTCAACACCATGTTCCGGAATAATACGCGAGGCAATTGCCGCAACCACCCACGCGACGGCAATTTTAGTTACCACCAGCGTACCGGATTTACGCAGTACCGTTCCCGTCGCGCTTAATTTTATTGACGCCCCCATGCAAAAAAACCACACCGCCAGAATGGGCACCGTACCGGTAATCATCCCGTTGGTGAATGATCCAAAATATTTCCCCGCCCCCGGCGAGAAGGTGTGGCACAGTGCGCCAAGGAATAGCGGGACGAGCATCATCCCCCCCGGGATTTTCTCAATCGAGCGTTTTATCTGCATTTCCATCACCTGTCGGCATATTTTTAAGGGCTGATGCGTAATTCCTCAATGGAGCATCAGTGTTGATGGAAACGAAGATAGACATTCATTTAATCAATAAAAGTGATCAAAACCACATCAATTGAAACGATGTTTTATTTTTATCGGATCATTGTTTTTATTTTGAAATTGATCACAAAAAAACCACCGCCGTTGGCGATGGTTCATTTTTTAAGCTGATATGCGGCCTATACGCCTCATTGCAGCAGGCGGCAAATGATTATTTTTTCGCCGCAAAACGTGCCGCTGCTTCGTCCCAGTTCACCACGTTCCAGAACTCTTTAATGTAGTCCGGACGGCGGTTCTGGAATTTCAGGTAGTAAGCATGTTCCCACACATCCAGGCCCATAATCGGGAAGCCGGAAGCGCCAGAAATAGCTTCACCCATCAGCGGAGAATCCTGGTTAGCAGTAGAAACCACCGCCAGTTTATCGCCTTTCAGCACCAGCCATGCCCAGCCGGAACCAAAGCGGGAAGCTGCCGCTTTTTCAAATTCTGCTTTGAAGTTATCAACGGAGCCGAAGTCACGTTCGATAGCCGCTTTCAGGTCACCCTGCAGGGTGGTGCCTTTTTTCAGACCTTTCCAGAACAGGCTGTGGTTAGCGTGACCGCCAGCGTTGTTGCGCAGTACGGTTTTCTTGTCTGCTGGCAGCTGGTCCAGTTTGGTGATCAGCTCTTCAACCGGCAGGTTGGCAAATTCTGGCAGGCTTTCCAGCGCCGCGTTGGCGTTGTTTACGTAGGTCTGATGGTGTTTGGTGTGGTGGATTTCCATGGTCTGCTTATCGAAGTGCGGTTCCAGGGCATCGTAAGCATACGGCAGGGATGGCAGGGTATAGCTCATATTCATCTCCAGTATTGTCGGGCGGCCGATTGTTAATGCCGCGTAAGCAGTTGGTTCATTATAGTTAATTAAATGATATTGAAAATGATTATCAATGCCGTACTTTTCGTAAGGGTATGGTTTTGCAGGAAAATGCCCGAGATGTGAAGCAAATCACCCACTTAATGCCGTGATTGCCAGTAAATCGACAACGGCGGCAACAGGCGAAAGGTTAATCGACAGCACGATTTTTACACTCATCTCGTCGGAGATGTGACGCGACGAAAAATGATGAGGATAAGAAGATGAGTAACGCGATTACGATGGGGATATTTTGGCATTTGATCGGCGCGGCCAGTGCAGCCTGTTTTTACGCTCCGTTCAAAAAAGTAAAAAAATGGTCATGGGAAACCATGTGGTCAGTCGGTGGGATTGTTTCGTGGATTATTCTGCCGTGGGCCATCAGCGCCCTGTTACTACCGAATTTCTGGGCGTATTACAGCTCGTTTAGTCTCTCTACGCTACTGCCTGTTTTTCTGTTCGGCGCTATGTGGGGGATCGGTAATATCAACTACGGCCTGACCATGCGTTATCTCGGCATGTCGATGGGAATTGGCATCGCCATTGGCATTACGTTGATTGTCGGTACGCTGATGACGCCAATTATCAACGGCAATTTCGATGTGTTGATTAGCACCGAAGGCGGACGCATGACGTTGCTCGGCGTTCTGGTGGCGCTGATTGGCGTAGGGATTGTAACTCGCGCCGGGCAGTTGAAAGAGCGCAAGATGGGCATTAAAGCCGAAGAGTTCAATCTGAAAAAAGGGCTGGTGCTGGCGGTGATGTGCGGCATTTTCTCTGCCGGGATGTCCTTTGCGATGAACGCCGCAAAACCGATGCATGAAGCCGCTGCCGCACTTGGCGTCGATCCACTGTATGTCGCTCTGCCAAGCTATGTTGTCATCATGGGCGGCGGCGCGATCATTAACCTCGGTTTCTGTTTTATTCGTCTGGCAAAAGTGAAGGATTTGTCGCTAAAAGCCGACTTCTCGCTGGCAAAATCGCTGATCATTCACAATGTGTTACTCTCGACACTGGGCGGGTTGATGTGGTATCTGCAATTCTTTTTCTATGCCTGGGGCCACGCCCGCATTCCGGCGCAGTATGACTACATCAGTTGGATGCTGCATATGAGTTTCTATGTATTGTGCGGCGGTATCGTCGGGCTGGTGCTGAAAGAGTGGAACAATGCAGGACGCCGTCCGGTAACGGTGTTGAGCCTCGGTTGTGTGGTGATTATTGTCGCCGCTAACATCGTCGGCATCGGCATGGCGAATTAATCTTTCTGCGAATTGAGATGACGCCACTGGCTGGGCGTCATCCCGGTTTCCCGGGTAAACACCACCGAAAAATAGTTACTATCTTCAAAGCCACATTCGGTCGAAATATCACTGATTAACAGGCGGCTATGCTGGAGAAGATATTGCGCATGACACACTCTGACCTGTCGCAGATATTGATTGATGGTCATTCCAGTCTGCTGGCGAAATTGCTGACGCAAAACGCGCTCACTGCACGATGCCTCATCACAAAATTTATCCAGCGCAAAGGGACTTTTCAGGCTAGCCGCCAGCCGGGTAATCAGCTTATCCAGCAACGTTTCGCTGGATGTTGGCGGCAACGAATCACTGGTGTAACGATGGCGATTCAGCAACATCACCAACTGCCCGAACAGCAACTCAGCCATTTCGTTAGCAAACGGCACATGCTGACTACTTTCATGCTCAAGCTGACCGATAACCTGCCGCGCCTGCGCCATCCCCATGCTACCTAAGCGCCAGTGTGGTTGCCCTGCGCTGGCGTTAAATCCCGGAATCGCCCCCTGCCAGTCAAGATTCAGCTTCAGACGCTCCGGGCAATAAATAATATTCTGCAAAACCAGATCGTTAACGGAAGCGTAGGAGTGTTTATCGTCAGCATGAATGTAAAAGAGATCGCCACGGGTAATGCGATAAGGGCGATCGTTGAGTACATGCAGGCCATTACCGCGCCAGACAATCACCAGCTCACAAAAATCATGTGTATGTTCAGCAAAGACATCTTGCGGATAACGGTCAGCCACAGCGACTGCCTGCTGGTCGCTGGCAAAAAAATCATCTTTGAGAAGTTTTAACTGATGCGCCACCGTGGCTACCTCGGCCAGAGAACGAAGTTGATTATTCGCAATATGGCGTACAAATACGTTGAGAAGATTCGCGTTATTGCAGAAAGCCATCCCGTCCCTGGCGAATATCACGCGGTGACCAGTTAAACTCTCGGCGAAAAAGCGTCGAAAAGTGGTTACTGTCGCTGAATCCACAGCGATAGGCGATGTCAGTAACGCTGGCCTCGCTGTGGCGTAGCAGATGTCGGGCTTTCATCAGTCGCAGGCGGTTCAGGTAACGCTGAGGCGTCAGTCCCGTTTGCTGCTTAAGCTGCCGATGTAGCGTACGCAGTGAAAGAGAAAATTGATCCGCCACGGCATCCCAATTCACCTCATCGGCAAAATGGTCCTCCAGCCAGGCCAGAAGCAAGTTGAGACGTGATGCGCTGTTTTCCAGGTTCTCCTGCAAACTGCTTTTACGCAGCAAGAGCAGTAATTGCATAAACAAGATCTCGCGACTGGCGGTCGAGGGTAAATCATTTTCCCCTTCCTGCTGTTCCATCTGTGCAACCAGCTGTCGCACCTGCTGCAATACGCTGTGGTTAACGCGCCAGTGAGACGGATACTGCCCATCCAGCTCTTGTGGCAGCAACTGATTCAGCCCGGCGAGAAACTGAAATCGATCCGGCGAGCGATACAGCACATTGGTCAGACACAGATTATCGGTATGTTCATACAGATGCCGATCATGATCGCGTACGAAACAGACCGTGCCACCGGTGATGGTATAGGGCTGCCCATTAAACACATGAATACCCGTGCCATGTTCGACAATCACAATTTCATGAAAATCATGATGATGTTCAGGAAAATCCGCCTGCGGGAGCCGGGGTTCTATCGCCACGGACGCGTTACCAGACGGAAAAAAATCCACACTATGTAATACGGTCATACTGGCCTCCTGATGTCGTCAACACGGCGAAATAGTAATCACGAGGTCAGGTTCTTACCTTAAATTTTCGACGGAAAACCACGTAAAAAACGTCGATTTTTCAAGATACAGCGTGAATTTTCAGGAAATGCGGTGAGCATCACATCACCACAATTCAGCAAATTGTGAACATCATCACGTTCATCTTTCCCTGGTTGCCAATGGCCCATTTTCCTGTCAGTAACGAGAAGGTCGCGAATTCAGGCGCTTTTTAGACTGGTCGTAATGAAATTCAGCAGGATCACATTATGACCTTTCGCAATTGTGTCGCCGTCGATCTCGGCGCATCCAGTGGGCGCGTGATGCTGGCGCGTTACGAGCGTGAATGCCGCAGCCTGACGCTGCGCGAAATCCATCGTTTTAACAATGGGCTGCATAGTCAGAACGGCTATGTCACCTGGGATGTGGATAGCCTGGAAAGTGCCATTCGCCTTGGATTAAACAAGGTGTGCGAGGAAGGGATTCGTATCGATAGCATTGGGATTGATACCTGGGGCGTGGACTTTGTGCTGCTCGACCAACAGGGTCAGCGTGTGGGCCTGCCCGTTGCTTATCGCGATAGCCGCACCAATGGCCTGATGGCGCAGGCACAACAACAACTCGGCAAACGCGATATTTATCAACGTAGCGGCATCCAGTTTCTGCCCTTCAATACGCTTTATCAGTTACGGGCGCTGACGGAGCAACAACCTGAACTTATTCCACACATTGCTCACGCTCTGCTAATGCCGGATTATTTTAGTTATCGCCTTACCGGCAAGATGAACTGGGAGTACACCAACGCCACAACCACGCAACTGGTCAATATCAATAGCGACGACTGGGACGAGTCGCTACTGGCGTGGAGCGGTGCCAACAAAGCCTGGTTTGGTCGCCCGACGCATCCGGGTAATGTCATAGGTCACTGGATTTGCCCGCAGGGTAATGAGATTCCGGTGGTCGCCGTTGCCAGCCATGATACCGCCAGCGCGGTTATCGCCTCGCCGTTAAACGGTTCACGCGCCGCTTATCTCTCTTCTGGTACCTGGTCATTGATGGGCTTCGAAAGCCAGACGCCATTTACCAATGACACGGCGCTGGCAGCCAACATCACCAATGAAGGCGGGGCGGAAGGTCGCTATCGGGTGCTGAAAAATATTATGGGCTTATGGCTGCTTCAGCGGGTGCTTAAGGAGCGGAAAATCAACGATCTCCCGGCGCTTATCGTCGCGACACAGTCACTTCCGGCCTGCCGCTTCATCATCAATCCCAATGACGATCGCTTTATTAATCCTGAGGCGATGTGCAGCGAAATTCAGGCTGCGTGTCGGGAAACGGCGCAACCGATCCCGGAAAGTGATGCTGAACTGGCGCGCTGCATTTTCGACAGTCTGGCGCTGCTGTATGCCGATGTGTTGCATGAGCTGGCGCAGCTACGCGGTGAAGATTTCTCGCAACTGCATATTGTCGGCGGAGGCTGTCAGAACACGCTGCTCAACCAGCTATGTGCCGATGCCTGCGGTATTCGGGTGATCGCCGGGCCTGTTGAAGCCTCGACGCTCGGCAATATCGGCATCCAGTTAATGACGCTGGATGAACTCAACAATGTGGATGATTTCCGTCAGGTCGTCAGCACCACCGCGAATCTGACCACCTTTACCCCTAATCCTGACAGTGAAATTGCGCACTACGTGGCGCGGATTCACTCTACACGAAAGACAAAGGAGCTTTGCGCATGACCACTCAACTGGAACAGGCCTGGGAGCTGGCGAAACAGCGTTTCGCGGCGGTGGGGATTGATGTCGAGGAGGCGCTGCGCCAACTTGATCGTTTACCCGTTTCAATGCACTGCTGGCAGGGCGATGATGTTTCCGGTTTTGAAAACCCGGAAGGTTCGCTGACCGGGGGGATTCAGGCCACAGGCAATTATCCGGGCAAAGCGCGTAATGCCAGTGAGCTACGTGCCGATCTGGAACAGGCTATGCGGCTGATTCCGGGGCCGAAACGGCTTAATTTACATGCCATCTATCTGGAATCAGATACGCCAGTCTCGCGCGACCAGATCAAACCAGAGCACTTCAAAAACTGGGTTGAATGGGCGAAAGCCAATCAGCTCGGTCTGGATTTTAACCCCTCCTGCTTTTCGCATCCGCTAAGCGCCGATGGCTTTACGCTCTCGCATCCCGACGACAGCATTCGCCAGTTCTGGATTGATCACTGCAAAGCCAGCCGTCGCGTTTCGGCCTATTTTGGCGAGCAACTCGGCACACCATCGGTGATGAACATCTGGATCCCGGATGGTATGAAAGATATCACCGTTGACCGTCTCGCCCCGCGTCAGCGTCTGCTGGCAGCACTGGATGAGGTGATCAGCGAGAAGCTAAACCCTGCGCACCATATCGACGCCGTTGAGAGCAAATTGTTTGGCATTGGCGCAGAGAGCTACACGGTTGGCTCCAATGAGTTTTACATGGGGTATGCCACCAGCCGCCAGACTGCGCTGTGCCTGGACGCCGGGCACTTCCACCCGACTGAAGTGATTTCCGACAAGATTTCCGCCGCCATGCTGTATGTGCCGCAGTTGCTGCTGCACGTCAGCCGTCCGGTTCGCTGGGACAGCGATCACGTAGTGCTGCTGGATGATGAAACCCAGGCAATTGCCAGTGAGATTGTGCGTCACGATCTGTTTGACCGGGTGCATATCGGCCTTGACTTCTTCGATGCCTCTATCAACCGCATTGCCGCGTGGGTCATTGGTACACGCAATATGAAAAAAGCCCTGCTGCGTGCGTTGCTGGAACCTACCGCTGAGCTGCGCAAGCTGGAAGCGGCGGGCGATTACACTGCGCGTCTGGCACTGCTGGAAGAGCAGAAATCGTTGCCGTGGCAGGCGGTCTGGGAAATGTATTGCCAACGTCACGATACGCCAGCAGGTAGCGAATGGCTGGAGAGCGTGCGGGCTTATGAGAAAGAAATTTTGAGTCGCCGCGGGTAAACACTGCCGGATGCGGCGCGAGCGCCTTATCCGGCCTACGGGTCGGCAACAGTTGTAGGCCTGATAAGACGCGACAGCGTCGCATCAGGCATTGATTGCCGGATGCGGCACAAGTGCCTTATCCGGCCTACAGGTCGGCAATAGTTGTAGGCCTGATAAGACGCGACAGCGTCGCATCAGGCATTGATTGCCGGATGCGGCGCGAGCGCCTTATCCGGCCTACGGGTCGTGCATCCGACAACACCGAATTTACAGGAACACAGAACATGCAAAACATTACTCAGTCCTGGTTTGTCCAGGGAATGATCAAAACCACCACCGACGCCTGGCTGAAAGGCTGGGACGAACGCAACGGCGGCAACCTGACGCTGCGCCTGGATGACGCCGATATCGCGCCTTATAAAGACAACTTCCATGCACAACCGCGCTATATCCCGCTCAGCCAGCCCATGCCTTTACTGGCAAATACACCGTTTATTGTCACCGGCTCCGGCAAATTCTTCCGTAACGTCCAGCTTGATCCTGCAGCTAACTTAGGCGTCGTAAAAGTCGACAGCGACGGCGCGGGCTACCATATTCTCTGGGGGTTAACCAACGAAGCCGTCCCCACTTCCGAACTTCCGGCTCACTTCCTTTCCCACTGCGAGCGCATTAAAGCCACCAACGGTAAAGATCGGGTGATCATGCACTGCCACGCCACCAACCTGATCGCCCTCACCTATGTACTTGAAAACGACACCGCGGTCTTCACTCGCCAACTGTGGGAAGGCAGCACCGAGTGTCTGGTGGTATTCCCGGATGGCGTTGGCATTTTGCCGTGGATGGTGCCCGGCACGGACGAAATCGGCCAGGCGACCGCACAAGAGATGCAAAAACATTCGCTGGTGTTGTGGCCCTTCCACGGCGTCTTCGGCAGCGGACCGACGCTGGATGAAACCTTCGGTTTAATCGACACCGCAGAAAAATCAGCACAAGTATTAGTGAAGGTTTATTCGATGGGCGGCATGAAACAGACCATCAGCCGTGAAGAGTTGATAGCGCTCGGCAAGCGTTTCGGCGTTACGCCACTCGCCAGTGCGCTGGCGCTGTAAGGAGCAAACATGATCCGCAAAGCCTTTGTCATGCAGGTAAACCCCGACGCCCACGAAGAGTATCAGCGTCGGCATAATCCCATCTGGCCAGAACTGGAAGCAGTGCTGAAATCTCACGGTGCGCATAACTACGCCATCTATCTCGACAAAGCGCGTAATCTGCTGTTTGCCATGGTAGAGATTGAATCTGAAGAACGCTGGAATGCGGTTGCCAGCACTGATGTTTGCCAACGTTGGTGGAAATATATGACCGATGTTATGCCCGCTAACCCGGATAACAGCCCGGTGAGTAGCGAGCTGCAAGAAGTGTTTTACCTGCCGTAATTGCCCAATGTGCCAGAGATGCCTCCGGCACAATATTTTAAATTTCGATTTGAAAAATTAAACATATTACATCTCCCGGTAAGTTATATTTCCCTGATACATTGTGAGTAAATCACAAAAATAATGAATAACCCATTAATGATTCATGTGGTTTATTTAAATAACCATTATGTGCATTACTCCGCAAATCTGACCTTTCACTCTGTCTCAAATTGTCATTGTTTACCGACATATCGCCTCTCATCACTTAATCGCTCCACCATTACAATTGATTAAAATATATTTTATGGAGTCCGATTAATGGCAGCTCTTACTGCAAGCTGTATTGACCTGAATATTCAGGGCAATGGCGCTTATTCCGTTCTGAAGCAGTTGGCGACAATAGCGTTACAAAACGGTTTTATCACCGACTCACACCAGTTCCTGCAAACCCTGCTGCTGCGCGAAAAAATGCACTCTACTGGATTTGGTTCCGGTGTCGCCGTGCCGCACGGTAAAAGCGCCTGCGTTAAACAACCGTTCGTATTATTCGCCCGCAAAGCGCAGGCTATTGACTGGAAAGCCAGCGATGGCGAAGACGTCAATTGCTGGATCTGCCTCGGCGTGCCGCAAAGCGGCGAAGAGGATCAGGTCAAAATCATCGGCACACTGTGTCGCAAAATTATTCACAAGGAATTTATTCATCAACTGCAACAGGGCGATACCGACCAGGTGCTTGCCTTGTTAAATCAAACCCTCAGCTCATAAGGAAGTGGCGATGGAGTCATCCTTACGTATTGTCGCGATCACCAACTGCCCCGCCGGGATCGCTCACACCTACATGGTGGCGGAAGCCCTGGAACAGAAAGCCCGTTCTCTCGGTCATACCATAAAAGTGGAAACTCAAGGGTCCAGTGGCGTTGAAAACCGCTTATCCAGCGAAGAGATTGCCGCTGCCGATTACGTCATTCTCGCTACCGGGCGTGGCCTGAGCGGTGATGATCGCGCGCGGTTTGCCGGGAAGAAAGTTTATGAGATTGCCATCTCCCAGGCGTTGAAAAATATCGACCAGATTTTCAGCGAATTACCGACAAACTCGCAGCTTTTTGCCGCAGATAGCGGCGTGAAGCTTGGCAAACAGGAAGTGCAAAGCGGTAGCGTGATGAGCCACCTGATGGCGGGCGTCTCTGCGGCGCTGCCGTTTGTCATCGGCGGTGGTATCCTGGTGGCGCTTGCCAACATGCTGGTGCAGTTCGGTTTGCCGTATACCGATATGTCGAAAGGCGCGCCGTCGTTTACCTGGGTAGTTGAATCCATCGGTTACCTTGGCTTCACCTTTATGATCCCCATCATGGGCGCTTATATTGCCTCGTCGATTGCCGATAAACCGGCTTTCGCTCCGGCGTTTCTGGTTTGCTATCTGGCGAACGACAAAGCGCTGCTCGGCACCCAGTCGGGTGCGGGATTCCTCGGCGCGGTGGTGCTGGGGCTGGCGATTGGCTATTTCGTCTTCTGGTTCCGCAAAGTGCGCCTTGGCAAAGCATTACAACCGCTGCTCGGTTCAATGCTGATCCCGTTCGTTACTCTGCTGGTTTTCGGCGTGCTCACTTACTACGTTATCGGGCCGGTGATGTCCGACCTCATGGGCGGGCTGCTCCACTTCCTGAATACCATTCCTCCATCAATGAAGTTTGCGGCAGCGTTTCTGGTCGGTGCGATGCTGGCGTTCGATATGGGCGGCCCCATCAATAAAACCGCCTGGTTCTTCTGCTTCTCACTGCTGGAAAAACACATTTATGACTGGTACGCCATCGTCGGCGTTGTCGCGCTGATGCCGCCCGTCGCGGCGGGTCTTGCGACGTTCATTGCGCCCAAACTGTTTACCCGACAGGAAAAAGAGGCTGCCAGTAGTGCCATTGTGGTCGGTGCCACAGTCGCAACCGAACCGGCTATTCCTTACGCTCTGGCAGCTCCGTTGCCGATGATTACCGCCAATACGCTGGCGGGCGGCATTACCGGCGTGCTGGTGATCGCTTTCGGAATCAAACGTCTGGCACCTGGTTTGGGTATCTTTGACCCGCTGATCGGCCTGATGTCGCCGGTGGGTTCGTTTTATCTGGTGCTGGCGATTGGCCTCGCGCTGAACATTTCATTCATTATCGTCCTGAAAGGATTGTGGTTACGCCGCAAAGCGAAAGCCGCGCAACAGGAGCTTGTCCATGAACATTGAGTTACTGCAACAGTTGTGCGAAGCCAGCGCCGTCAGCGGCGATGAACAGGAAGTTCGCGACATTCTGATAAACACGCTGGAACCTTGCGTGAATGAAATCACCTTCGATGGTCTGGGCAGCTTTGTTGCCCGTAAGGGGAATAAAGGTCCAAAAGTTGCCGTTGTCGGACATATGGATGAAGTCGGCTTTATGGTCACCCACATCGACGAGAGCGGTTTTCTGCGTTTTACCACCATTGGCGGCTGGTGGAATCAGTCGATGCTCAACCACCGGGTAACCATACGCACACACAAGGGAGTGAAAATCCCTGGTGTGATTGGTTCCGTCGCGCCTCATGCGTTAACGGAAAAGCAAAAGCAACAACCGCTGTCATTTGATGAGATGTTCATTGATATTGGCGCGAACAGTCGCGAAGAGGTGGAAAAGCGCGGCGTGGAAATTGGTAATTTTATTAGCCCGGAAGCCAATTTTGCCTGCTGGGGCGAAGATAAAGTGGTCGGCAAGGCGTTGGATAACCGCATCGGCTGCGCAATGATGGCTGAACTATTGCAGACGGTGAATAATCCCGAAATTACGCTGTATGGCGTTGGCAGTGTGGAAGAAGAAGTTGGGCTACGCGGGGCGCAAACCTCGGCGGAACACATTAAACCGGACGTCGTGATCGTGTTGGATACCGCCGTAGCGGGCGATGTTCCGGGCATTGATAACATTAAATACCCGCTGAAACTGGGCCAGGGGCCGGGGCTGATGCTGTTTGACAAGCGCTACTTCCCCAACCAGAAACTGGTAGCAGCGTTAAAAAGCTGTGCCGCACATAACGATTTACCGCTGCAATTTTCCACCATGAAAACCGGTGCGACGGATGGCGGGCGCTACAACGTGATGGGCGGCGGGCGTCCGGTTGTCGCGCTGTGTCTGCCAACTCGTTATCTGCACGCCAACAGCGGTATGATTTCAAAAGCCGATTACGAAGCTCTGCTCACGCTGATACGGGGTTTTCTGACGACCTTAACTGCGGAGAAAGTCAACGCGTTTAGCCAGTTCCGTCAGGTGGATTAATGCTAAACGAACGCCAGTTAAAGATTGTCGATCTGCTGGAGCAACAGCCGCGCACGCCTGGCGAGCTGGCGCAACAGACTGGCGTTTCAGGCAGGACCATCCTGCGTGATATTGACTATCTCAACTTCACCCTTAACGGCAAAGCCCGCATTTTCGCCAGTGGCAGTGCGGGCTATCAGCTGGAAATCTTCGAGCGCCGCAGCTTTTTTCAGTTGCTGCAAAAGCACGATAACGACGATCGGCTGCTGGCGCTGTTATTACTGAATACTTTCACTCCCCGTGCGCAACTCGCCTCGGCGCTTAATTTGCCAGAAACGTGGGTAGCAGAGCGTCTGCCCCGGTTAAAACAGCGTTATGAACGCACTTGTTGCCTGGCCAGCCGCCCTGGTTTGGGCCATTTCATTGATGAGACAGAAGAGAAACGCGTTATCTTGCTGGCGAACTTGCTGCGCAAAGATCCGTTTTTAATTCCGCTGGCGGGCATAACACGAGACAACCTTCAGCATTTATCCACGGCCTGCGACAACCAACACCGCTGGCCGCTCATGCAGGGTGATTATCTCTCCAGCCTGATTCTGGCGATTTACGCCCTGCGTAATCAACTGACCGATGAGTGGCCGCAATATCCCGGTGACGAGATAAAACAAATCGTTGAACATAGCGGTCTGTTTCTTGGTGATAACGCTGTAAGAACCCTGACGGGTTTGATAGAGAAACAGCATCAGCAAGCGCAGGTAATTTCAGCCGATAATGTGCAGGGGTTGCTGCAAAGGGTGCCGGGCATCGCGTCATTGAATATTATTGATGCGCAGCTGGTTGAGAATATTACCGGGCATTTATTACGTTGCCTTGCCGCACCAGTGTGGATTGCTGAGCACCGCCAGAGCAGCATGAATAACCTGAAAGCCGCCTGGCCTGCGGCCTTTGATATGAGTCTGCACTTTATTACGCTACTGCGTGAACAGCTCGATATTCCTCTTTTCGACAGCGATCTGATCGGTTTGTATTTTGCCTGTGCGCTGGAACGGCATCAAAACGAACGCCAGCCGATCATTTTGCTCTCGGACCAGAACGCGATTGCCACCATTAATCAGCTCGCCATTGAGCGCGATGTTTTACATTGTCGGGTGATTATTGCCCGTAGCTTAAGCGAACTTGTTGCCATTCGCGAAGAGATTGAGCCGTTATTGATCATTAACAACAGCCATTATTTACTGGATGACGCGGTCAATAATTACATCACCGTAAAAAATATCATTACGGCTGCCGGTATCGAACAAATAAAACATTTTCTGGCGACGGCATTTATTCGCCAGCAACCGGAGCGTTTTTTCTCTGCCCCCGGAAGTTTTCATTATTCGAATGTACGCGGTGAAAGCTGGCAACATATTACCCGGCAAATTTGTGCGCAATTAGTGGCACAACACCATATTACCGCCGATGAAGCGCAACGGATCATCGCCCGCGAAGGCGAAGGTGAAAACCTGATTGTTAATCGCCTCGCCATCCCACATTGCTGGAGCGAACAGGAGCGACGTTTTCGTGGATTTTTTATTACCCTCGCCCAACCAGTTGAGGTGAATAACGAAGTCATTAACCATGTCTTGATCGCCTGCGCCGCCGCCGATGCGCGTCATGAGCTAAAAATATTTAGCTATCTGGCAAGCATATTGTGTCAGCATCCGGCGGAGATTATTGCCGGGTTAACAGGATATGAGGCATTTATGGAGTTACTTCACAAGGGGTGAACTGTGTCGGATGCGCCGCATCCGACACTGCATTTATCATCAAAAACGTTTAACGCAGGCGATTATAATCATCGACCATTTCGTTGTACTCGCGTAATGCTCTCGGGAAAGAGTCTTCGACCATCCAGCTTGAGTTTGCGTCCTGAAGTTGCTCTTTATCCCAGTCAGAGTACGGGACTTTATCTCTGATGCGGCGAACGTATTTTTTAGCCTCGAGTTGATACTGGCCTGCCGAATTAATAAACGAGAAATTCATGCCGCCTTTATCCGCTTCTTTGGCCTGCGCCACCAGCGTTTCCAGTTCAGACACTTTCTTCATTGCCGCTTCTGCATCAAACTTATCTTGCGATATCAGGTTATTAATTTGTTTCGCTGAAATCATGACTGCCAGAGAGTAGTAGTGGAATGTTTTCCCTTCTCTTTCTTCAATATTTTTCAGTTCCGCAAGCTGGCGCTTATCATTAATTTCCTGAATCGCCGCATGATAAGATTCTGCTACAGGTTCAAAGGCTTCCAGATTTTTTAAGAATGTCTGGTGCAGCGTTTTCCCTTTCGCAAACGCATCGTCTTTATAATTTTCCTGGGTGTAATATTTATCCATTTCGTTAATGGTATTACCCAACGCCACGGCAGCATCGATATAACTCACCGCCACGCCATCAATTGGTTGCAGCGCAGGCGTTAACGCCACAGCACTTTTTACGCCTTTTTCACACTCAGCGAGGTTGGATTCACTAATGCCGTAGATGCCATAAACAGTACGCTCTTCACCGGTAGGCCCCTGTTTAAAATCTTTCAGCCAGTCAGCATAACGCGCCAGACTGCGCTGTACCGGGATCTGTAACTTGTTGTAGCACTTGATATAGACATCCATTTTTTCGTCGAAAACCGCTTGTTCATCGACCACCGGTTGCGCAGGTGTTTCAGGTTTAGCTTCTGCTTTTGCAACGGGAGCTTCAGTAGGTTTCGCTTCAGGAGCTGGTGCGGCAGGTTGACTATTGGCAGGCGGGAGCGTTTCTGTTTCGGCTTTTTTATCATCACAACCCGTCAGACCGAGGGACATGATGGCGACTATAATAGCGGAAGATAATAAATTCCTTTTCATTTAATTGCCTTATAAATATATAGATAAGAGAGTGAACATAATAAATGAAAAAAGAAAACGCCACTACACGCATTTTGTTTATAAATAAAATAATAAAATTCACGAAATGAATAAGTCCTGCAATTTAATATATTTCGCAGGACTTATTTTAATTAATTGCTCAAACGCTGCGGATGGGTATAAACCGTTGCCCGACCCGGTTTACAAAAACCTACCAGTGTCAGATTACAGCGCTCAGCCACTTCTACAGCAAGCGTGGTCGCGGCAGACACCGCAAACAAAATCTCTACGCCGCACATCGCCGACTTTTGCACCATTTCATAACTGGCACGACTGGAAACCAGTACCGCACCTTGCTGCCAGCTTTCCCCTTCTTGTGACCGGCGGCCTAACAGTTTGTCCAGCGCCACATGGCGACCCACGTCTTCATGCCCGCCGACCAGTTCGCCAGATGGCAACATCCAGGCAGCGGCGTGAGTACAACCAGTCAGTTGCCCCACTGGCTGAAAATCGTTGAGATGACGTAATGCATCATCCAGTTTGTTGAGATCAAACGTCTGGGTGAACGGTAGCGGCTGCACCGGTTTTCCGATGTCATTAAGTTGCTCCACGCCGCATACGCCACAGCCCGTACGTCCCGCCAGCGCCCGGCGGCGCTCCTTCAACCCCATAAAGCGGCGGCTGGAAAGCTCAATTTGTACTTCAAGACCATTACAGGAAGGAACGACATCCATGCCGAAGATATCGCGCGGACTTTCGATAATCCCCTCGGAAAGCGAAAAACCGAGCGCAAAGTACTCAAGGTCTTTGGGCGACGCCATCATCACCACATGCGAAATGCCGTTGTAGACCAGCGCAACGGGAACTTCTTCCGCGACCTCATCTAACCGTGGGTGTTGTAAATCATCACGCCGCCATAACTCAATTTGACGAACACCTGTGATATTTGTCACATTTTCGATTTCTTTTCGCTGTGTTTTTTTCACTTTCTCTTAACCAGATAAGAACACACACACCAACATTATGGTATTCTGTTACAAACCCTTCCTGGATGGAGGGAAATTGAGCCAATTCTGGACCTTTGCGGCCCCTTCCGCAAAGAAAAATAACTCCCACTCCCTGCACACGCAGCAAGCGAATGTAAATGGGACGTGACAATGTCGAAACAAGGAGCAATCCATGCAGGTCAGCAGAAGGCAGTTCTTTAAGATCTGCGCTGGCGGTATGGCAGGCACCACGGCAGCGGCACTGGGTTTTGCACCCAGCGTAGCACTCGCGGAAACCCGGCAGTATAAACTGCTGCGCACCCGCGAAACCCGTAATACCTGCACCTATTGTTCCGTAGGCTGTGGGCTGTTGATGTACAGCCTCGGTGACGGAGCAAAAAACGCCAAAGCATCTATCTTCCATATCGAAGGCGATCCGGATCACCCGGTCAACCGCGGTGCACTTTGTCCGAAAGGCGCTGGCCTGGTGGATTTCATCCACTCCGAAAGCCGTCTGAAGTTTCCGGAATACCGTGCGCCAGGTTCTGATAAATGGCAGCAAATCAGTTGGGAAGAGGCGTTTGATCGCATCGCCAAACTGATGAAAGAAGACCGCGATGCTAACTACATTGCGCAAAACGCCGAAGGCGTGACTGTTAACCGCTGGCTCTCCACCGGGATGCTGTGTGCTTCCGCGTCGAGTAACGAAACCGGCTATTTAACGCAAAAATTCTCCCGCGCGCTGGGTATGCTCGCGGTCGACAACCAGGCGCGTGTCTGACACGGACCAACGGTAGCAAGTCTTGCTCCAACATTTGGTCGCGGTGCGATGACCAACCACTGGGTCGACATCAAGAACGCCAACCTCGTCGTGGTGATGGGCGGTAACGCCGCTGAAGCTCACCCGGTCGGGTTCCGCTGGGCGATGGAAGCCAAAATTCACAACGGCGCGAAGCTGATTGTGATCGATCCTCGCTTTACGCGTACGGCGGCGGTAGCTGACTACTATGCCCCTATTCGTTCCGGTACTGACATTGCTTTCCTGTCAGGCGTATTGCTGTACCTGCTGAACAATGAAAAATTCAACCGCGAATACACCGAAGCCTATACCAACGCCAGCCTGATCGTGCGTGAGGATTACGGCTTTGAAGATGGCCTGTTCACCGGCTACGACGCGGAAAAACGCAAGTATGATAAATCCTCCTGGACTTATGAACTGGACGAAAACGGCTTCGCCAAACGCGATACCACGCTGCAACATCCGCGCTGCGTGTGGAACTTGCTGAAACAGCACGTTTCCCGCTACACGCCAGATGTGGTTGAAAACATCTGTGGTACGCCAAAAGACGCGTTCCTGAAAGTCTGCGAATACATCGCAGAAACCAGTGCTCACGATAAAACTGCCTCGTTCCTGTATGCCCTCGGCTGGACGCAACACTCCGTTGGTGCGCAAAACATTCGTACGATGGCGATGATCCAGCTGCTGCTCGGCAACATGGGGATGGCAGGCGGCGGCGTTAACGCCCTGCGCGGTCACTCCAATATTCAGGGGCTGACGGACCTGGGGCTGCTGTCGCAGAGCCTGCCAGGTTACATGACGCTGCCAAGCGAGAAGCAGACCGATCTGCAAACCTACCTTACCGCCAACACGCCGAAACCGCTGCTGGAAGGCCAGGTTAACTACTGGGGCAACTACCCGAAATTCTTCGTCTCCATGATGAAGGCCTTCTTTGGCGATAAAGCGACGGCAGAAAATAGCTGGGGCTTTGACTGGTTGCCGAAGTGGGATAAAGGCTACGACGTCCTGCAATACTTCGAGATGATGAAAGAAGGCAAGGTCAATGGCTATATCTGCCAGGGCTTTAACCCTGTTGCCTCATTCCCGAACAAAAACAAAGTGATCGGTTGTCTGTCGAAACTGAAGTTCCTCGTCACCATCGACCCGCTGAACACTGAAACCTCTAACTTCTGGCAGAACCACGGTGAGCTGAACGAAGTTGACTCGTCGAAGATCCAGACCGAAGTGTTCCGTCTGCCATCGACCTGCTTCGCAGAAGAGAACGGTTCAATCGTTAACTCAGGTCGCTGGTTGCAGTGGCACTGGAAAGGTGCGGACGCCCCGGGGATTGCGCTGACTGATGGCGAGATCCTCTCCGGTATCTTCCTGCGCTTGCGCAAGATGTATGCCGAACAGGGTGGCGCGAACCCGGACCAGGTGCTGAACATGACCTGGAACTACGCCATTCCGCATGAGCCATCTTCAGAAGAAGTGGCGATGGAGAGCAACGGTAAGGCGCTGGCCGATATTACCGATCCGGCAACCGGTGCGGTTATCGTCAAGAAAGGCCAACAACTTAGCTCGTTCGCCCAATTGCGCGATGACGGTACAACCTCCTGTGGCTGCTGGATTTTCGCCGGTAGCTGGACGCCGGAAGGCAACCAGATGGCGCGTCGTGATAACGCCGATCCGTCTGGCCTCGGTAACACGCTGGGCTGGGCATGGGCATGGCCGCTTAACCGCCGCATTCTGTATAACCGCGCCTCCGCAGATCCGCAGGGTAACCCGTGGGATCCGAAGCGTCAGTTGCTGAAATGGGACGGCACTAAGTGGACCGGCTGGGATATTCCGGACTACAGCGCAGCGCCTCCGGGCAGCGGCGTCGGGCCGTTTATCATGCAGCAGGAAGGCATGGGACGTCTGTTTGCCCTCGATAAGATGGCGGAAGGTCCGTTCCCGGAACACTACGAGCCGTTTGAAACGCCGCTGGGAACTAACCCGCTGCATCCAAACGTTATCTCGAACCCGGCTGCGCGTATCTTTAAAGACGACGCCGAAGCATTGGGTAAAGCTGATAAGTTCCCGTATGTCGGAACCACCTATCGTCTGACCGAGCACTTCCACTACTGGACCAAACACGCGCTGTTGAACGCGATTTTGCAACCAGAGCAGTTTGTGGAAATCGGGGAGTCGCTGGCGAATAAACTTGGCATTGCCCAGGGCGATACCGTGAAAGTCTCCTCCAACCGTGGCTATATCAAAGCCAAAGCGGTGGTGACCAAACGTATTCGCACGCTGAAAGCGAACGGCAAAGATATCGATACCATCGGTATTCCGATTCACTGGGGCTATGAAGGCGTAGCTAAAAAAGGCTTTATTGCCAATACGTTAACGCCATTCGTTGGTGATGCGAACACGCAGACGCCGGAGTTTAAGTCCTTCCTTGTGAATGTGGAAAAGGTGTAACGGAGACGACATATGGCTTATCAATCGCAAGATATCATTCGTCGTTCCGCGACTAACGGTCTGACCCCCGCGCCTCAGGCGCGGGACTTCCAGGAAGAAGTGGCGAAACTCATCGACGTCACCACCTGTATCGGCTGTAAAGCCTGTCAGGTGGCGTGTTCAGAGTGGAACGACATTCGCGATACCGTCGGCAATAACATTGGGGTGTACGACAACCCCAATGATTTAAGTGCCAAATCGTGGACGGTGATGCGCTTCTCGGAAGTGGAGCAGAACGACAAACTGGAATGGCTGATCCGCAAAGACGGCTGTATGCACTGTTCCGATCCAGGCTGCCTGAAAGCGTGCCCGGCGGAAGGTGCAATTATTCAGTATGCTAACGGTATCGTCGACTTCCAGTCCGAGCAGTGCATTGGCTGCGGTTATTGCATTGCGGGCTGTCCGTTCGACATTCCGCGCCTCAACCCGGAAGACAACCGCGTCTACAAATGTACGCTGTGCGTTGACCGCGTGGTGGTTGGGCAAGAACCAGCCTGCGTGAAGACCTGCCCAACGGGCGCGATTCACTTCGGTACGAAAGAGTCGATGAAAACGCTGGCGAGCGAGCGCGTTGCTGAGCTGAAAACCCGCGGTTACGACAATGCGGGTCTGTACGATCCGGCAGGCGTCGGTGGTACACACGTCATGTACGTGCTGCACCATGCTGACAACCCAAATCTGTATCATGGCTTGCCGGAGAACCCGGAAATCAGCGAAACCGTGAAATTCTGGAAAGGCATCTGGAAACCGCTCGCGGCTGTTGGCTTTGCGGCTACCTTTGCGGCCAGTATCTTCCACTACGTGGGTGTCGGTCCGAACCGTGCGGATGAGGAAGAGAATAATCTGCACGAAGAGAAAGACGAGGAGCGCAAATGAAACGACGTGACACCATCGTGCGCTACACCGCGCCGGAACGTATCAACCACTGGATCACCGCCTTCTGCTTCATCCTGGCGGCGGTGAGCGGGCTGGGCTTTTTGTTCCCGTCCTTCAACTGGTTGATGCAAATCATGGGCACACCGCAGCTGGCGCGAATTCTGCACCCGTTTGTCGGCGTGGTTATGTTTGCCTCGTTCATCATCATGTTTTTCCGTTACTGGCATCACAACCTAATCAATCGGGATGATATCTTTTGGGCGAAGAATATTCGTAAGATCGTCGTCAACGAGGAAGTAGGTGACACCGGGCGTTATAACTTCGGTCAGAAATGCGTTTTCTGGGCGGCGATTATTTTCCTGGTTCTGCTGCTGGTGAGCGGCGTGATTATCTGGCGTCCTTATTTTGCGCCTGCTTTCTCAATCCCGGTGATCCGATTCGCGTTAATGCTGCATTCATTTGCCGCAGTGGCGTTAATTGTGGTTATCATGGTGCATATCTACGCCGCCCTTTGGGTGAAAGGCACGATTACCGCCATGGTGGAAGGATGGGTTACCAGCGCCTGGGCGAAGAAACATCACCCGCGCTGGTACCGTGAGGTCCGCAAGACAACGGAAAAGAAAGCTGAATGAGTATTCGCATAATCCCGCAAGATGAGCTGGGTTCAAGCGAGAAACGTACGGCGGATATGATTCCGCCGTTATTGTTCCCTCGGCTCAAGAATTTATACAACCGCCGCGCCGAGCGTCTGCGCGAGCTGGCAGAAAATAATCCTCTGGGTGATTACCTGCGCTTTGCTGCGCTTATCGCCCACGCCCAGGAAGTGGTGCTGTACGACCATCCGCTGGAGATGGATCTGACTGCGCGCATTAAAGAAGCCAGCGCACAAGGCAAGCCCCCGCTGGATATTCACGTTCTGCCGCGTGATAAGCACTGGCAAAAGCTGCTGATGGCGCTGATTGCTGAGCTGAAACCTGAAATGAGCGGCCCGGCGCTGGCAGTGATTGAGAATCTGGAGAAGGCATCGACTCAGGAGCTGGAAGATATGGCCAGCGCGCTGTTTGCCTCTGATTTCTCGTCCGTCAGCAGCGATAAAGCGCCGTTTATCTGGGCTGCACTGTCGCTCTACTGGGCGCAGATGGCCAATCTGATCCCCGGCAAAGCCCGCGCTGAATACGGCGAGCAACGTCAATATTGCCCGGTTTGTGGTTCTATGCCGGTGTCCAGCATGGTGCAAATTGGCACCACTCAGGGGCTACGTTACCTGCACTGCAACCTGTGTGAAACCGAATGGCACGTAGTGCGCGTAAAATGCAGCAACTGCGAGCAGAGCGGCAAACTGCATTACTGGTCGCTGGATGACGAACAGGCCGCGATTAAAGCCGAAAGCTGCGATGACTGCGGCACTTACCTGAAAATTCTCTATCAGGAAAAAGATCCAAAAATCGAAGCCGTAGCAGATGACCTCGCCTCTCTGGTACTGGACGCACGAATGGAGCAAGAAGGCTATGCCCGCAGTTCCATCAACCCGTTCCTGTTTCCGGGTGAAGGAGAGTAATCTCTGACGTTTTCCGGGTGGCGCAGGTCGCCCGGATTACAGCTCATAGGGTGTGACGACACCATCTCTCGTATTCCGCGTTACCACCTCAAGCTATGCCGCCAGTGCCGGTTTGGCCTCAATTTACCCACCACCACATCAATAAGGTTATGGGCATGAGACTGATGACAAGCGTAAGATTGCCTGATGCGCTGCGCTTATCAGGCCTACCAATAAACTGCAATACATTGAATTTATACGACTTTGTAGGCCGGATAAGGCGTTCACGCCGCATCCGGCATGAACAACGCGCACGTTGTCAGCAATCTGATTGACATCATTTTTTCCCATTACCATTCCTCGCGCAGCTTACGCTGATATTCGACACCATCTTCCTCACACCCTTGCCAGATGCCAGGAACACTGGTTCTTGCTGTTTGCGATTGATTTATCAGGTATTGATCTACCGCTTCCCTTAATAGGTCCGCACGAGGAAGATTACGCTGCACCTCGAGATCATCAAGTTGCTTAATCACCTCATTCGATAAATCGAGTAAAATTCTGCCCATATCTATACCTGCCAGAGAGTTCATAAATATCTCGCCAATATCATTTTTGAATCTATGGAGAGAAAAGTACCCTTGCCGAATCTTTAAAGAAAGCTCATTTACGCATCATTTTTTATTTTTGCGAGGCGTTTTCCAGATATGATGTAACAGTTGCAGTTATTATAAGTTCAAGTAAAACAGCCTTGTATTAATACCAGAATAAGAGCATCTGTTTTTTATATTCAAGAATGAAAAATTTTTGTCATTCCTTATGCTCCTTACACTGATCATCAACACCAACTACCTCCCCCTTTTGCCTGCCTCCCTTTGCTTTACGCACCGGGAATTGCTGACGTTCCAGATATTGCTCTACCGCTTCGCGTAAAATTGCAGATCGTGAAACCTTACGCCAGCCCCGAAGCTTGTTCAGCCGTTTAATTGCCTCTTCTGATAAATGAAGAAAAACCGTATTCATCGCCATTACCACCACCTTACCTATATTACTCATTAATGTATGTGCGAAAATTACGCCGGAAAATCATTTAAAAAAAGCGGATTTTTGCATGTTGTTTTGTTTTTGCGAGGCGTTTTCCAGAAATAATAAGAGTGTTGCAGTTGTTTCATTTATTACTCAAAAATGGTTTAGTTATCGCCCAGGATGAATTATGGGTGCTATGAATATATTATATTCAGAGATATTTATTTGCATAATCTGAATGGTGTAGCCGAAAAACGTCAGCATCCTAACAGCACCAGGATTTAAGGTGAAATTAATCTTTCATCACAGACCGGTCAGTACTGCCACCAACCGGTCTTTACTTGCTCATCGTTATAATTTTGTTGGTAACAGTTCGGGAAAGTTGTTTTTCTAAATTAACAACAGAATAACTTTCTTGTTTAATGAGATTAATATTGGCAACCATTATAGCCTCCTTCCCACGGTTTAAGAGCAAACATACAACATAATTATTCATAACATACAGAGCAGTAAATGAATGATACTGACAATGATGCTAGTCCATTATCTTTGCATAATATTTGTTAGCTATAGATTTTAAAAATATTTATGAGAAAAGTATGGCACCAGAGGGGGTTTTGACTATCAAAAATCGCTCAAACATGAACTAAGATGATGAATTAAGCATTATCTGCGATAATTGCCACTCAGTTCTACAAATAATATTTAAATGCTCCTGAACAGTGATGTAGCAAGACACGTATGGAGCCAACGAAGAATAAAAATTTATAGAGTTCTTATTTAATATAACCGAAATAGCCAAGGACTAATATAAATGACCTGAATGAGAGAGGCAGCACCGCCCCTCTCCATCAGCTACTCTTCTTCGTTCCCGCCCTCTTCATACGGGCCAAATGGCTTCGCGGGCAGAACGATATACGTGCCTTCAAACACTGCACCCGGCGTCTCGTCGCCAAAGATTTCGACCTGCATCTGCACCCGTGCTTTTCGTCCGCGCGCCAGACGGTCGAGATCGCCGCTTAAGGCACCGAGGTCGGCTACCGCATGAGGTTTACCGCTAATCGGCTTGCTGTAGCGGATATGCGCATCCGCAAGAATAATCGTTCCGCCGAGGTGGCGTTCACGCAGCATCAGCCAGATAAGTCCCCAACCGGTGAGCGTCGCCAGTGAGAATAAACTCCCGGCAAACAGCGTATGGTGCGGATTCTGATTGCCGGTTTCTGGCATGGTAGTGATAAATTTTTGCCCGGTATATTGCTGAATGCGCACGCCCATTTTTTCACTAAGCGGGATATGTTCGTACCACGCCTGTTGCAGCTGCGCGCACCAGTCGCCGCGATGCAAAATATCATCCAGAGTGGCGACGGGCTTAATCATCAAAAAATGGCGAATCGGCGTGGTGGTTGGCGTGGTGATTTCTCCCTGATTAACAAACCCCAGCTTGGCGAAAAACTCCACCGCGTCTTCACGGGCGCTACAGGTCACGCGCTTAACGCCTTCCTGACGCGCCACCGACTCCAGGGTCATCGCCATCAGCGTTCCTAACCCTTTGTCCTGCACGTCCGGGTGAACGGCCATAAAGCGAATGGACGCTTCATTGTCGGCATTAATATACAGTCGGCCTACCGCCACCAGATTACCCTGCTCGTCGACGACCATCTGGTGATGCGCCATCGCATCCCACGCGTCGCGTTCCGAACCTTTTGGTTGATGCAGGGGCTTACGCAACATTTCCCAGCGAAACTGATAGTAACGCTCTAATTCTTCTTCTGTTTGTGGAACCCGAAGGTGATACATAGCGATACTCTCTCTTGTTTCCCGTGACAACCCTGGAAGCTGGCTCATACCTGCAACCAGAATGTCACGGGGCCATCATTGACCAGCGATACCTGCATATCCGCAGCGAAGCGTCCTGTTTGCGTGTTCATCTCTTGCTGACGGCAGCGTTCGACGAAATAGTCATATAACGCCTCTGCGCGATCCGGTGATGCACCTTTGGAGAAACTTGGGCGCATCCCCCGTTCGGTATCTGCGGCGAGGGTAAACTGGGAAACCACCAGCACACTGCCGCCCGCCTGTTGCACGTTGAGGTTCATCTTGCCTTCGGCATCGCTAAAGATGCGGTAGCCGAGCACACGCTCGCACAGACGGTTTGCTTTCTGTTCGTCGTCATCCTTTTCGACACCCAATAACACCAAAAGTCCCGCGCCAATTTCGCCCGTCACTTCTCCCTCCACGGTGACGCTGGCACGGGTTACGCGTTGAATTAATGCAATCATGGTTCGTCGTCTTCTTCTTGTTCAGCTGCTTGTTTTAGTTTGCGGTATTCCCCGAGAGTGACAGTAATTTCCGCGCCAAGCAAGACGATACACCATGTCCAGTAGACCCAAACAAAGAGAATGGGGATCACCGCCAACACGCCGTAAATGAGCTGATATGACGGAAACATGGTGATATAAAGCGCGAAACCTTTCTTTCCTGCTTCGAACAGGAGCGCGGCGACAAACGCGCCGACAATCGCGTCGCGGTTAGGTACGCGGATGGTAGGAACAATGCTGTACAGCAACCAGAAGGAGATCCACGACAACAGCAGCGGAAAAATACGCAGCACGTTATCGATGACAGTATTGAGATCGCTCGCCCAGCGCAGGGAGAGCAAATAGGAACTGATCGCCAGACTGGCCCCTGCCAGCAGCGGCCCCAGCGTTAAAATCATCCAGTACACGGCGAACGAGTAAATTTTTGGTCGCGCTCGTTTACTGCGCCAGATGGTATTCAACGCGCTATCGATGGAGTACATCAGCAATAACGCGGTGACGATCAGCCCGCACGCCCCAACGGCGGTCATCTTGTTGGAATTGGCAACAAATTGTTCGATATACCGCTGAATAACATCGCCAGTAGCAGGCAGAAAGTTGGCAAAAATAAAGTGACGTAACTGAATGCTGACGTCGGAAAACATGGGAAAAGCGGCGAAAAGCGCAAAAACAACGGCAACCAGCGGCACTAATGAGAGCAACGACACATAGGCAAGGTTACCTGCCAGGGTTGTCATATTGTCCTCATCAATGCGTTGCCAGAGTAGTTTTAGCCAGGCCCATAGTGGACGGGTACGGTGCCTGGCTTTGTCCTGAATGGTTTTTAGCATAACACCTTCGCGAAATAGTCCGGGATGGTGGTTTTATCTTTCACCAGAATGCTGGTAATGCCCAGCTGATTGGCTCCTTCTATATTATCGGCGTTATCGTCGAAAAAGACCGTATCGCTGGGTGAAAAACCTTCCGCCTGCAAAACATGCTGGTAAATTCGTGCTTCAGGTTTGCGCATCCCCAGATCTTGCGACAGATAGATATGGTCAGCAGCATCACGAATTTCCGGGTATTCTTCCGGCCAGAAGGTGGTATGCAGGCGGTTGGTATTGGAAAGCACCACCACGCGATGCCCCTGCTCACGCAGTTTATGCATGATGGCGATCACTTCCGGGCGCAGCGCGACAAACACTGCTTGCCAACCGTGGGAGAACTGCTCGTAGCTTAGCGGTAGAGCCATCTCATGGCACAGCGCCTCTGCGAACGCTTCGTCGCTAATTTCCCCACGCTCATGCTGATGAAACGCCTCCCCCATATGAAAACTCTTCTTAAGCGATGCCAGCGGAATACGCGTTAAATCGCTCCAGGCTCCCAGCACACGGTTAAAGTCGATATCGACAATCACATTACCTAAATCAAAGATATAGAGCATTTTTGCCTCCTTTCGCGCCACAAGAAATTAACTGTAGCGGGAAAGGATGGGTTTGGCTATGTGGCAAGGTATGAAGCCAGGTTAACGGTCACAAAAATCTACGCGTCTTCCTGGGGAAGAATGATTTCAATTTGGCTGTCTTGTAAGCGTGATTTTAGCGCAGCGGGCGGCAGCTCGTCGGTAAAGAGCGCAGTGACCTGTGCCACGTTACCAATTTCAACCGCCGCCGAAGCATGATACTTAGTGTGATCGGCGACCAGCAGAATATTTCTCGCGTGCGCCATCATCGTTTTCACCACGTTAGCTTCGTTTACATCAAACTCCATCAACGCGCCATCGCTCTCAATCGCCCCAACGCTTGTTACCAGATAATCAGCACGAAAATCAGCCACAAAGGACGCCGCTGAAGGGCCAATGATCCCGCTATTATGAGAGCGCAACGTACCGCCGGGCACCATCACTTCAAAGCGCGGGTTGTGGTAAAGAATATGCGCCACACGCAGGCTGTTGGTGATTATCCGCAAATGATTATGGTTAAGTAACGCCCGGGCAACATGCTCAACAGTCGTACCAATGGTGATAAATATTGTTGAACCATCAGGAATATAGTCTGCCACCGCTTCGGCAATCGGCTGCGGCGGCTGGATGGCTGACTTCGGCGAGTATCTGCCCACCGACACGTACCTGCATAACGGCATCAGCGCGGAAATTATGCATAACGCCTGGCCCGCGCTGTGGGCGAAATGTAACTACGAAGCCCTTGAAGAAACGGGCAAGCTCGGCGAGATCCTCTTCTTTATGCGCGCCGGTTCTACCGGTAGCCAGAAATACTCCACCATGATGTGGGCGGGTGACCAGAACGTGGACTGGAGTCTGGACGATGGCCTGGCGTCGGTTGTCCCGGCGGCGCTATCTCTGGCAATGACCGGACATGGCCTGCATCACAGCGACATTGGCGGTTATACCACCCTGTTTGAGATGAAGCGCAGCAAAGAGCTGCTGCTGCGCTGGTGCGATTTCAGCGCCTTCACGCCGATGATGCGCACCCACGAAGGTAACCGTCCTGGCGACAACTGGCAGTTTGACGGCGACGCGGAAACCATCGCCCATTTCGCCCGTATGACCACCGTCTTCACCACCCTGAAACCTTACCTGAAAGAGGCCGTCGCGCTGAATGCGAAGTCCGGCCTGCCGGTTATGCGCCCGCTGTTCCTGCATTACGAAGACGACGCGCAGACCTATTCCCTGAAATATCAGTACCTGTTAGGTCGCGACATTCTGGTTGCTCCGGTACACGAAGAAGGTCGCAGCGACTGGACGCTCTATCTGCCAGAGGATAACTGGGTCCACGCCTGGACCGGAGAAACCTTCCACGGTGGAGAAATAACTGTTGAAGCGCCCATCGGCAAGCCGCCGGTCTTTTATCGCGCCGACAGCGAATGGGCTGCACTGTTCGCCTCGTTAAAAAACATCTAATCATGCCCGCCCGTGGGGAAACTCACGGGCAAATGGAGAATAACGATGAGTCACATCACAACGGAAGATCCGGCAACTTTGCGCCTGCCCTTTAAAGAGAAACTCTCTTACGGTATCGGCGATCTGGCCTCTAACATCCTGCTGGATATTGGTACGCTTTATCTTTTGAAGTTTTATACCGACGTTCTGGGGCTGCCTGGCACCTATGGCGGCATTATCTTTTTGATCTCGAAATTCTTTACCGCCTTTACCGATATGGGAACCGGCATCATGTTGGATTCCCGACGCAAGATCGGTCCAAAAGGTAAATTCCGTCCTTTTATTCTGTATGCGTCATTCCCGGTTACCTTATTGGCAATCGCTAACTTTATCGGCACACCGTTCGATGTCACCGGTAAAACGGTGATGGCCACTATTCTGTTTATGCTTTACGGACTGTTTTTCAGCATGATGAACTGCTCCTACGGCGCAATGGTTCCCGCCATTACCAAAAACCCCAACGAACGCGCCTCGCTGGCAGCATGGCGTCAGGGCGGCGCTACGCTGGGCCTGCTGCTGTGCACGGTGGGATTCGTGCCGGTTATGAATCTTATCGAGGGTAATCAGCAACTTGGCTATATCTTCGCCGCCACGCTGTTTTCACTGTTTGGCCTGCTGTTTATGTGGATCTGCTATTCGGGCGTGAAAGAGCGTTATGTCGAAACCCAACCTACCAATCCGGCGCAAAAGCCAGGCCTGTTGCAATCTTTCCGCGCAATTGCCGGTAACCGCCCACTGTTCATTTTGTGCATTGCCAACCTCTGTACCTTAGGGGCGTTTAACGTCAAGCTCGCCATTCAGGTCTATTACACCCAGTACGTGCTTAACGATCCCATCCTGTTGTCATATATGGGATTTTTCAGCATGGGCTGTATTTTCATCGGCGTGTTCCTGATGCCTGGTGCAGTCAGGCGTTTTGGTAAGAAGAAGGTCTATATTGGCGGTCTGCTGATCTGGGTGCTGGGCGATCTGCTCAACTATTTCTTCGGCGGCGGCTCGGTCAACTTTGTGGCTTTCTCCTGCCTGGCGTTCTTTGGTTCGGCGTTTGTTAACAGCCTGAACTGGGCGCTGGTTTCTGACACCGTCGAGTACGGCGAGTGGCGCACCGGTGTCCGTTCTGAAGGGACGGTCTACACCGGCTTCACCTTCTTTCGCAAAGTTTCTCAGGCGCTGGCAGGTTTCTTCCCCGGCTGGATGCTGACGCAAATTGGCTATGTGCCGAACGTCGCACAGGCTGACCACACCATTGAAGGGTTGCGCCAGCTGATCTTCATCTACCCAAGCGCACTGGCGGTAGTCACCATTGTAGCGATGGGCTGCTTCTACAGCCTGAACGAGAAGATGTATGTCCGCATTGTTGAAGAAATAGAAGCCCGTAAACGCACGGCGTAATAATAAACGACGCCCTGCGGGGCGTTATAAGGAGTGATTATGTCTGACCATAATCCACTGACATTAAAACTGAATCTGTGGGAAAAAATCGCCTATGGTATGGGCGACGTTGGTTCGAATTTAATGCTTAGCATCGGTACTCTGTATCTCCTCAAATTTTATACCGATGAATTAGGGATGCCAGCTTACTATGGCGGGATTATCTTTCTGGTGGCGAAGTTTTTTACCGCGTTTACCGATATGCTCACCGGATTTTTACTCGACTCGCGGAAAAATATTGGGCCTAAAGGCAAATTTCGTCCCTTTATTTTATATGCAGCGGTTCCGGCGGCGTTAATTGCAACGCTCCAGTTTATCGCCACCACTTTTAGTTTGCCGGTTAAAACGACGATTGCCACGGCGCTGTTTATGATGTTTGGGCTTTCATACAGTCTGATGAACTGCTCGTATGGCGCGATGATCCCGGCAATTACCAAAAACCCGAATGAGCGCGCGCAGCTCGCGGCTTACCGCCAGGGTGGTGCAACCATAGGGCTATTGATTTGTACCGTGGCGTTTATTCCGTTGCAGTCGCTTTTTTCTGACTCAACCGTCGGTTATGCCTGTGCGGCACTTATGTTCTCCATTGGCGGCTTTATTTTTATGATGCTGTGCTACAGAGGCGTCAAAGAGCATTATGTGGACACAGCACCAACCGGACATAAAGCCAGTATTCTCAAATCTTTTTGCGCGATATTTCGGAATCCGCCATTGCTGGTTTTATGCATTGCTAACTTGTGTACCCTGGCGGCATTTAATATCAAACTGGCGATTCAGGTCTATTACACCCAGTATGTGCTGAATGATATTAATTTATTGTCGTGGATGGGATTCTTCAGTATGGGATGCATCCTCGTCGGCGTATTACTGGTGCCATTAACTGTAAAATGTTTTGGTAAAAAACAGGTTTATTTAGCTGGCATGGTGCTATGGGCGGTTGGTGATATCCTGAATTATTTCTGGGGAAGTAACTCTTTCACTTTCGTCATGTTCTCTTGTGTCGCCTTTTTTGGCACGGCCTTTGTAAACAGCCTGAACTGGGCGCTGGTACCAGATACCGTAGATTACGGTGAATGGAAAACCGGTATTCGTGCCGAAGGTTCTGTTTATACCGGTTATACCTTCTTTCGTAAAATTTCTGCCGCACTTGCTGGCTTCTTGCCAGGCATTATGCTGACGCAAATCGGTTATGTTCCCAACATCGCGCAAAGTGATGCGACATTACAGGGTTTGCGTCAGCTCATTTTTATCTGGCCTTGTGCACTGGCAATTATTGCTGCATTGACGATGGGATTCTTTTACACACTCAATGAAAAACGGTTTGCGTTGATTATTGAGGAAATCAACCAACGCAAAAATAAAGAAATTGAGACAGAAGAAAAAACGGCTTCCGTAACGTTATAAATGTCAATAGCCGCTATTTCCATCCTGGTGGGTGGCGGCCTCCCTACGTTTAAAAATGGACTTATTATGAAAAATATTAATGCAATAATTTTATTATCTTCTCTGACCTCTGCCTCAGTATTCGCTGGCGCATACGTCGAAAACAGGGAGGCATATAATCTCGCCTCCGATCAGGGCGAGGTTATGCTACGTGTGGGTTATAACTTCGATATGGGCGCGGGTATTATGTTAACCAATACCTACACCTTTCAGCGAGAAGATGAACTAAAACATGGATATAACGAAATCGAAGGTTGGTATCCGTTATTTAAACCAACCGATAAATTAACCATCCAGCCCGGTGGCTTAATTAATGATAAGAGTATCGGTTCGGGTGGTGCAGTGTATCTGGACGTCAACTATAAATTTGTACCATGGTTTAATCTGACAGTACGAAATCGCTATAACCATAATAACTATAGTTCAACAGATTTGAGCGGGGAACTGGATAATAATGACACCTATGAAATTGGTACCTACTGGAATTTTAAAATCACCGATAAGTTCTCCTATACATTTGAGCCACATTATTTTATACGCGTAAATGACTTTAATAGCAGCAATGGAAAAGATCATCACTGGGAAATCACTAACACCTTCCGTTATCGCATTAATAAACACTGGCTGCCTTATTTCGAATTACGCTGGTTAGATCGTAATGTCGAACCGTACCACCGCGAGCAAAACCAGATTCGTATCGGGACGAAGTATTTCTTCTGATGTGAAACTGCCGGATGCGGCGTAAACGCCTTATCCGGCCTACGGTTGATACGGTTTTCGTTGGCCGGATTAAGCACATCCGGCCATTAATTAAGCTTCAGCCGCCAGCATCTCTTTCTTACGTTGGCTAATACGCTTAACCAGCATTACGGAAACCACCGCACCACAGAATGCGAAGCAGGCCATAATGCCAAACACGATTTTGTAGCCAATAATCCCCGGATTTAAATCCAGAATGTAGCCATACAGACTGAAGCAGAACATCGCCGGGGCGTAACCAATAAAGCTACCCAACGCCATCGCCGCGCCTGTTTTATTTTCAGCAATTTTTGCTTCGCCGATAGGTGCAAAAAATACGGCTCGCTGTGTAAAGACTATCGCGCCAAAGCCCAGCGTACATGCCATCCCTAAATAGACCGGCATACTTTCGTGCGGCAGCATAATCAACAGTACGAGCGCAGCGGTACTGATGATAAAGGTGTAGCATAGATATTTACTCGGCGATTTCAGGATCTTATCTGAAATCATGCCACCAATCGGTCCACCAATCATTTTCAGACAGTATTGGTTAATGATGCCGTAAGCCCCCACCAGCGCAACGGGCAATAGATAGATGTTTTTCAGGAATGGAATGAAGAATGTCAGGCCACAGTAAACCGCGTAAACGAAGAAGACGTTGAAAGCGATAAGCCAGATAGTTTTGTCTTTCAGCACCGAGGTCATACTGGTGTGTTGCGATGCCCCATCTTCTTTTTTCACCTCAACGGACGGTGCCTCTTCTTTGTCATTCAGGACAAAGAAAATAATAATGCCTACGGCAATCACAATAAGGGAATAGAACCAGATGCCTGCTTTAAAACCTAATAAGCCACTGCCAAACCAGGTAAATACTGCCAACGCAGAAAATGCCACCACGGTATCGACAATGCCACGCCCTGTTTCGAAGAAGCCAAACAACCGACCTTGTTGTTCGCTATTGCCCAATCGACTTACCGACTTGAGCAAGACCGGCCAGTTCATCATGTCGCAAGTAACGCCAAATAGCGCCCAGACAAAGAGGATGCCCCAATACCCCGGCATTGTCGTCAAATAAACACCCAGTAATCCTGTCGCAATGAGTGAGAATGACATGGTGTATCTGCGCGGTAGTTTATCGGCAAAATAAATAGACAGAAAAAAGCCCACTGTGGTAACAAATGAGTTTACCGACATGGCATTACCAATTTGACCATTGGTCAAATGGAAATATTCCTGCATCGGGATATAAAACGCATCTTTCAGCGACGGTAATTTATAAATTGTACCGCCACACAGTGTTAATAGACTAAATAACGCCCATTTCTTTTTCGTGAGCATAACATCCCCTAAGCGATTTTTAAAATCACTGTTTTAAAGGCAATAAGATACCGACCATTCATATAGAATGGTTTTATTAACTGCGTATGAGTTAAAACTTATTAGTGGTTCAGAAGATGGTTTGCCTCTTGTTTGATTTGTTGTAGTACGTTACGCACATGATTTATCTGATTAATTGCATCTTCTTTTTCTTTACGTAACCGCGCATCCAGTAAATGATTTTCTGGTAGGGGTGTTTCACTCATCTGGCGATAAGGGATCCACGGATTATCATCTTCGTCTTCAAAGCGGAACGCCGGCGCATAGTAATCAACCTCTTCTTCCAGGCCATATGCCGTCACCTGCGGCTCATCATCACCAAGGCAGATAAGGTGCGTTAATAACGCTTTGAACGGCATATCACCCTGACCTGAAATACAGGCTTTATGACCCAGGCCACCCTGTTCTTTAACGATCAAGGCATCTTTAATATGGACCTGGGTAATATGCGGTGCCATCGTTTTTAAGGCGTCGATGGGATGCTCATTTGCATTGATCATGTTCGCAAAATCAAACAGTAAGGAAAGAGACTCCATCTCACTTTCTTTGACCAGCGACACCAGCTCATGACTTTTTAAATCTTCATGCTGCTCAATCGTAAAAGTCAGGCCGCAGTCCTGATACGTTTCCCGTACATAGGCAATGTCGTTAGCGATAATCGATAATACGTCGCGCAAATTACCTTCATAACGTGGATAAAAACGTACGGACGATGCCCCAGTTTTCAACGCGATGGCGACGGCTTCGTCAATAGATGCCTTATCTGAGGCGCTGGTTTCAATATGAATATCAAGGTTCAGACGGCGGGCTTTATCTCCAAAGGCAGAGAGTTCTTTATCGTCCATATTACCAAGAGAAAAACGCTCGCCATCCAGAACATGGATTTTGACGCCACGTAGATTATTTTCACTTGCGATATCAAGTAAATCAGCAGGCAACACTCTTTCCAGCCGCATATTTAAATGAAAGGCATAAGCATGTAAATAAAGAGGAAGAGTGTCGACACGTTGTAGAATCTTTCTTGCGTTATTTATTGTCATCATAAAACACCTACAGATTAATGATGAGGTCTACGGCCTCAAATCGCCAATATTCAATATCTATCTGGACAATATTGCCTTGCTGGTCGGCGCGATGCTTTTCAATTAAGATCGCTGGCATACCCGCAGAACCGCCAAGATACTTGCTGATATCGCCCGGCATTCTGACGGGTTTGAAAATCAATTTTTTTACTACCGTCTCTTTTTGGTAGCACTTTTCCCAGACTGCAGAAAATGAGTGGTTTTCAAGTTGTTCAATAAAACCCGGAGCAACTTCAGGATTAATATATGTTTCGTGATAGAAAACTTTATGTCCTTCCAGCGCCCCCCAGCCGGTGATGCGATAGAGTTCAGTTGATGATGTCACTGCAATCAGTGGCGCGAGCGTCTCGGGAATATCGCTGGTACGGCTTTTCTCGGTAAACCCCCAGGAAGGTTCCCGCCCTTGCTCAATTGCGGCCCGCTGAAAGCTCGCCGACAGCTCCGGACTGTAATTAAATCGCGGCTGGGTCACGAACCACCCCTTACGATCCTTACGGAAGATTTTGGATTCTGCCTCGAGGTTCAACAACGCCTGGCGCAGCGTCATACGTTTAATGCCCAGCAGTTCTCCCAGCTCTCTTTCTGAAGGGAGTTTTCCACCCGGCGTGGTGATGCCATCTTTCAACCACCGATCCAGTTTCTCTTTTGCATTTTCTACGGTGGATTGATTCTCCGCCATTGTTTAATCCTTTTGGTTTAAACCAGATGAGGCATCTTACGCTTACGCCAAAAAAGAAAGCAATTAACGGCGTATGACTTTGCAGATAATTGTGACAAAGCTCTCTATTGACGTAACCACAGACTTATAAGGGAGATACTCGCATTGCTGAGTGCTCACGACAGGCAAAAAAAAACCTGCCATCGCTGGCAGGTTTTTTATGACTAAAAAACGAAATTAATCGTCTTTCGGTGCGCGGTTGGCGCGACGACGATCGTTTTCCGTCAGGTGACGTTTACGAATACGGATAGAGGTCGGGGTCACTTCTACCAGTTCGTCATCATCGATGAACTCCAGAGCTTGTTCCAGAGTCATGCGGATAGGCGGAACCAGAACAACGGCTTCGTCAGTACCGGAAGCACGCATGTTGGTCAGTTTCTTACCGGTCAGGCAGTTTACAGTCAGGTCGTTAGAGCGGCTATGAATACCGATAATCTGACCTTCGTAAACTTCTGCACCGTGACCGAGGAACAGCTTACCGCGATCCTGCAGACCGAACAGCGCGAACGCGACCGCTTTACCCTGACCGTTAGAGATCAGTACGCCGTTCTGACGCTGACCCACTTCACCCGGACGTACGTCGTCGTAGTGGCTGAAGGTGGAGTACAGCAGACCAGTACCGGAAGTCATGGTCATGAACTCAGAACGGAAGCCAATCAGACCACGGCTTGGGATCACGTAGTCGAGACGTACGCGGCCTTTACCGTCTGGATTCATGTTTTTCAGGTCGCCTTTACGTTCGCCCAGCGCCTGCATTACAGAACCCTGATGCTGTTCTTCAACGTCCAGCGTCACGTTTTCATACGGCTCTTGTTTACGACCGTCGATTTCACGGAAGATAACTTTCGGACGGGATACCGCCAGTTCGAAACCTTCACGACGCATGTTTTCGATCAGAACAGACAGGTGCAGTTCGCCACGACCAGAAACGCGGAACGCATCGGCGTCTTCGGTTTCTTCTACGCGCAGCGCAACGTTGTGTACCAGTTCTTTGTTCAGACGATCCAGGATCTGACGAGACGTTACGAACTTACCTTCTTTACCGCAGAACGGCGAGGTGTTAACGCAGAAGAACATAGAAACGGTCGGCTCATCAACGGAGAGTGCCGGCAGCGCTTCAACGTTTTGCGTGTCGCAAACGGTGTCAGAAATGTTCAGTTCGCCAAGGCCCGTGATCGCCACGATATCGCCAGCTTCCGCCAGATCGGTTTCGATACGTTCCAGACCGAGGTGGCCCAGCACTTTACCGACTTTCGCGTTGCGGGTTTTGCCTTCGCTATCGATGATAGTGACCTGTTGGTTCGGCTTCACTTTACCGCGCTTGATGCGGCCAATGCCGATAACGCCAACATAGCTGTTGTAATCGAGCTGAGAAATCTGCATCTGGAACGGACCGTCAAGGTCAACGTCCGGCGCAGGAACGTGATCAACAATCGCCTGATACAGCGGGGTCATGTCTTCCGCCATATCTTCGTGGTCCAGACCCGCGATACCGTTCAGCGCAGAAGCGTAAACGATCGGGAAGTCCAGCTGCTCGTCGGTCGCGTCGAGGTTAACGAACAGATCGAATACCTGATCCACAACCCAATCAGGACGCGCGCCAGGGCGGTCAACTTTGTTGATAACAACAATCGGCTTCAGGCCGTAAGCAAACGCTTTTTTGGTTACGAAGCGCGTTTGCGGCATCGGGCCGTCAAATGCGTCAACCACCAGCAGCACTGAGTCTACCATGGACATTACACGTTCAACTTCACCACCGAAGTCGGCGTGCCCCGGGGTATCAACGATGTTGATACGGTAATCATTCCATTTGATAGCGGTGTTTTTCGCGAGGATGGTAATCCCACGCTCTTTCTCCAAATCGTTGGAGTCCATCACGCGCTCTTGGGTTTCGGCACGAGAGTCGAACGTACCGGATTGTTGGAGCAGCTTGTCTACCAGGGTGGTTTTACCATGGTCTACGTGCGCGATGATGGCGATATTACGCAATTTTTCGATCACAACTTTGCCTCAGGCATTAGAAATAGCGCGTTATTGTACACGGATTAATCGCACTACAAAACAGGATCACAAACATCCTCCGCAAACAAGTATTGCAGAGTCCCTTTGTGATCGCTTTCACGGAGCATAAAAAGGGTTATCCAAAGGTCATTGCACCAACATGGTGCTTAATGTTTCCATTGAAGCACTATATTGGTGCAACATTCACATCGTGGTGCAGCCCTTTTGCACGATGGTGCGCATGATAACGCCTTTTAGGGGCAATTTAAAAGTTGGCACAGATTTCGCTTTATCTTTTTTACGGCGACACGGCCAAAATAATTGCAGATTTCGTTACCACGACGACCATGACCAATCCAGGAGAGTTAAAGTATGTCCGCTGAACACGTACTGACGATGCTGAACGAGCACGAAGTGAAGTTTGTTGATTTGCGCTTCACCGATACTAAAGGTAAAGAACAGCACGTCACTATCCCTGCTCATCAGGTGAATGCTGAATTCTTCGAAGAAGGCAAAATGTTTGACGGCTCCTCGATTGGCGGCTGGAAAGGCATTAACGAGTCCGACATGGTGCTGATGCCAGACGCATCCACCGCAGTGATTGACCCGTTCTTCGCCGACTCCACCCTGATTATCCGTTGCGACATCCTTGAACCTGGCACCCTGCAAGGCTATGACCGTGACCCGCGCTCCATTGCGAAGCGCGCCGAAGATTACCTGCGTTCCACTGGCATTGCCGACACCGTACTGTTCGGGCCAGAACCTGAATTCTTCCTGTTCGATGACATCCGTTTCGGATCATCTATCTCCGGTTCTCACGTTGCTATCGACGATATCGAAGGCGCATGGAACTCCTCCACCCAATATGAAGGTGGTAACAAAGGTCACCGTCCGGCAGTGAAAGGCGGTTACTTCCCGGTTCCGCCGGTAGACTCTGCTCAGGATATTCGTTCTGAAATGTGTCTGGTGATGGAACAGATGGGCCTGGTGGTTGAAGCCCATCACCACGAAGTAGCGACTGCTGGTCAGAACGAAGTGGCTACCCGCTTCAATACCATGACCAAAAAAGCTGACGAAATTCAGATCTACAAATATGTTGTGCACAACGTAGCGCACCGCTTCGGTAAAACCGCGACCTTTATGCCAAAACCGATGTTCGGTGATAACGGCTCCGGTATGCACTGCCACATGTCTCTGTCTAAAAACGGCGTTAACCTGTTCGCAGGCGACAAATACGCAGGTCTGTCTGAGCAGGCGCTGTACTACATTGGCGGCGTAATCAAACACGCTAAAGCGATTAACGCCCTGGCAAACCCGACCACCAACTCTTATAAGCGTCTGGTCCCGGGCTATGAAGCACCGGTAATGCTGGCTTACTCTGCGCGTAACCGTTCTGCGTCTATCCGTATTCCGGTGGTTTCTTCTCCGAAAGCACGTCGTATCGAAGTACGTTTCCCGGATCCGGCAGCTAACCCGTACCTGTGCTTTGCTGCCCTGCTGATGGCCGGTCTTGATGGTATCAAGAACAAGATCCATCCGGGCGAAGCCATGGACAAAAACCTGTATGACCTGCCGCCAGAAGAAGCGAAAGAGATCCCACAGGTTGCAGGCTCTCTGGAAGAAGCACTGAACGAACTGGATCTGGACCGCGAGTTCCTGAAAGCCGGTGGCGTGTTCACTGACGAAGCAATTGATGCGTACATCGCACTGCGTCGCGAAGAAGATGACCGCGTGCGTATGACTCCGCATCCGGTAGAGTTTGAGCTGTACTACAGCGTCTAAGTGTTTTAGTTGCCGTGGAAACTTTTCGCCTGTCTCTGGCAGGCCTGGGATCGGTGGCAAGCACATCACGCCGGATGCGACGCAAATGCGTCTTATCCGGCCTACACGGTGATGATGTGGTAGGCCGGAGCAGGTGAGTCGCTCTCCAACGTGAAGTTTGTCAGCTATCTGTAGCCCATCTCTGCATGGGCTTTTTTCTCCGTCAATTCTCTGATGCTTCGCGCTTTTTATCCGTAAAAAGCTATAATGCACTAAAATGGTGCAACCTGTTCAGGAGACTGCTTTATGGCAACAGGCACGCAGCCCGATGCTGGGCAGATCCTCAACTCGCTGATTAACAGTATTTTGTTAATCGATGACAACCTGGCGATCCATTACGCCAACCCCGCCGCGCAACAACTGCTCGCCCAAAGCTCCCGCAAATTGTTTGGTACACCGTTACCGGAACTGTTGAGCTACTTCTCATTAAATATCGAGCTGATGCAAGAAAGTCTGGAGGCGGGGCAAGGTTTTACCGATAACGAAGTGACGCTGGTCATCGACGGGCGCTCGCATATCCTTTCTGTGACGGCCCAGCGTATGCCGGACGGCATGATCCTGCTGGAGATGGCTCCGATGGATAACCAGCGCCGCTTAAGTCAGGAACAGCTACAGCACGCCCAGCAGGTTGCTGCCCGTGATTTAGTGCGCGGCCTGGCACATGAGATTAAAAATCCGCTTGGCGGTTTACGTGGCGCGGCGCAGCTGCTCAGCAAAGCGTTACCTGACCCATCACTACTCGAATATACCAAAGTGATTATCGAACAGGCGGACCGGCTGCGAAATCTGGTCGACCGTCTGTTGGGGCCGCAGCTGCCCGGTACGCGCGTTACCGAAAGTATTCACAAAGTGGCTGAACGCGTGGTAACGCTGGTGTCGATGGAACTGCCGGACAACGTGCGGTTGATTCGTGATTACGACCCCAGCCTGCCAGAACTGGCGCACGACCCGGATCAAATTGAACAGGTCTTGCTGAATATTGTGCGCAATGCGCTACAGGCGCTGGGGCCGGAAGGCGGTGAAATCATTCTGCGTACCCGCACCGCGTTTCAACTGACCTTACACGGCGAACGCTACCGGCTGGCGGCGCGGATTGATGTGGAAGATAACGGGCCAGGCATTCCGCCTCATTTGCAGGATACGCTGTTTTACCCGATGGTCAGCGGCCGCGAAGGTGGCACCGGGCTTGGCTTATCCATCGCTCGTAATTTGATTGATCAGCATTCAGGCAAAATTGAATTTACCAGTTGGCCAGGGCATACCGAGTTCTCGGTTTACCTGCCTATCAGGAAATAAAGGTGACGTTTATGCAACGAGGGATAGTCTGGGTAGTCGATGACGATAGTTCCATCCGTTGGGTGCTTGAACGTGCGCTCGCTGGAGCGGGTTTAACCTGTACGACATTTGAGAACGGCGCGGAGGTACTGGAGGCGCTGGCGAGCAAAACGCCGGATGTGCTGCTTTCAGATATCCGTATGCCGGGAATGGACGGGCTGGCGCTGCTCAAGCAGATTAAACAGCGCCATCCGATGCTTCCGGTCATCATTATGACCGCACATTCCGATCTGGATGCTGCCGTCAGCGCCTATCAACAAGGGGCGTTTGATTATCTGCCCAAACCGTTTGATATCGACGAAGCCGTGGCGCTGGTTGAGCGCGCCATCAGTCATTACCAGGAACAGCAGCAGCCGCGTAATGTTCAGCTTAACGGCCCAACGACCGATATCATCGGCGAAGCGCCAGCCATGCAGGACGTGTTCCGTATTATCGGTCGGCTTTCGCGTTCTTCTATTAGCGTGCTGATTAACGGCGAATCCGGCACCGGTAAAGAACTGGTCGCTCATGCCCTGCATCGCCACAGTCCGCGCGCCAAAGCGCCATTTATCGCTCTGAATATGGCGGCTATCCCGAAGGATTTGATCGAATCAGAACTGTTTGGTCACGAGAAAGGCGCGTTTACCGGCGCGAATACCATTCGTCAGGGGCGTTTTGAACAGGCTGATGGCGGTACATTATTTCTCGATGAAATTGGCGATATGCCGCTGGATGTGCAGACGCGTTTGCTGCGCGTGCTGGCAGACGGCCAGTTTTACCGCGTTGGCGGCTATGCGCCGGTGAAAGTGGATGTGCGGATTATCGCTGCCACTCACCAGAATCTCGAACAGCGGGTGCAGGAAGGTAAGTTCCGTGAGGATCTGTTCCACCGCCTGAACGTTATCCGCGTTCATCTGCCGCCGCTGCGTGAGCGTCGGGAAGATATTCCCCGCCTGGCGCGCCATTTTTTACAGGTTGCCGCGCGAGAACTGGGCGTAGAAGCGAAGTTGCTGCATCCGGAAACCGAAGCCGCGTTGACGCGTCTGGCGTGGCCAGGCAACGTGCGCCAGCTGGAAAACACCTGCCGCTGGCTAACGGTAATGGCTGCCGGACAGGAAGTGTTGATTCAGGATTTGCCTGGCGAACTGTTTGAATCAACGGTTGCGGAGAGTACTTCGCAAATGCAACCGGACAGTTGGGCGACGCTTCTTGCGCAGTGGGCAGACAGAGCGCTACGTTCCGGTCATCAAAATCTGCTTTCCGAAGCGCAGCCAGAGCTGGAGCGGACGTTACTGACGACCGCGTTGCGACATACGCAGGGGCATAAACAGGAAGCGGCGCGGCTACTCGGCTGGGGCCGCAACACTCTGACGCGTAAGTTAAAAGAGCTGGGGATGGAGTGATTCACGGCTTGTGTGTAAAGATTGATTATTGAGCGCAAATTGCTGGTATTTTGCGCTTTACTGTTCCGATAAGTTCAGTATGATCTTGCCCGGAAAACGGGGAGAGTCATTATGCTGGAATCAATAATTAATCTGGTATCGAGTGGCGCAGTTGACAGCCACACACCGCAAACTGCCGTTGCTGCCGTGCTGTGTGCCGCGATGATTGGGCTGTTTAGCTGAAGCTCGTTGTTTATGCCGGATGCGGAGAAAGTCGTAGGCCTGATAAGACGCGACCAGCGCCGCATCAGGCATCATGCTCAGATGCCTGATGCGGCGTAAACGCCTTATCCGGCCTACAAAAGCAATAATTTCAACAGGTTTTGTTGCCCAGCGCATCAGGCAATCTTGTTCTCAGCACATTGATGGCGCTTTCGTTTTCTACTTTGTAAACGAAGCGCCATTCACTATTTAAATCACCCGAGAGAACTGCTGCATCCGCGCTTTCTGGCGCAGATAGGTATCAAAGCACATGCAAATGTTGCGGATCAGCAAGCGACCTTTCGCCGTCACCTGTATTCCCTTCTCATCCACATCCACCAGCCCATCTTTTGCTAACGGGGCGAGCAGCTTGAGATCTTCCGCAAAGTAATCAGCGAAGTGCAAATCCCACTGTTTCTCAATAGGGGCGTAATCCAGACGGAAGTTGCAGATGAGCGACTTAATCACATCGCGGCGAATACAGTCATCACGCGTTAGCGCAATACCACGCCACAGCGCATTGCCTTGTTCATCCACTTGCTGATAGTACTGCTTCAACTCTTTCTGGTTCTGCGCGTAGCAGTCGCCAATCATGCTGATGGCGGAAACGCCCATCCCCAGCAGATCGGTATCGCCCTGAGTGGTGTAGCCCTGGAAGTTACGATGCAGCACGCCTTCACGCTGGGCCACCGCCAGCTCGTCATCCGGACGGGCAAAGTGATCCATACCGATAAACTGATAGCCCGATTGCGTCAGGAAGGCGATGGTTTCCTGCAGGATATCGAGTTTTTGCTGCGGACTCGGCAGGTCAGCATCTTTGATTTTGCGCTGAGCAGCAAAAATGGTCGGCAGATGCGCGTAGTTAAAGACACTCAGACGATCGGGGTTCAGCTCCGCCACACGTTTCAGGGTAAAGGCGAAACTCTCCGGCGTCTGTTTCGGCAGGCCGTAAATCAGGTCGATGTTGGTGGAGGTAAAACCAATCTCACGCGCATGGTTAAGCAGTGCAAAGATGAACTCTTCATCCTGCTCGCGGTTAACCAGACGTTGCACTTCTTTGTTGAAGTCCTGCACGCCCATGCTCAGGCGATTAAAGCCTTCGGCGCGTAAATGATCGAGTACATCCAGTTCGATTTCCCGCGGATCGACTTCGATCGAAATCTCCGCATCGGCATTGAACTGGAAGTTTTCGCGCAGCAGCTTCATCAGGCGGCTGATTTGCGCTTTATTCAGATACGTCGGCGTTCCGCCGCCCCAGTGCAATTGGCTGACGTGACGCCCGGCGAACAGCGGTGCACGATGGACGATTTCTTGCTCCAGCGCGTCCAGATACTGATCGGCCTTGTGCTGCTGGCGAGTAACAATCTTATTGCAACCGCAGAAGTAACAAAGCTTATGGCAGAACGGGATATGTACGTAGAGAGATAATGGACGCTCAGGATAGCGCGCCACGGCTTGTAAAAACGCCTGTTCGCCGAAGTCTTCTGAAAACTCCAGCGCGGTCGGGTACGAGGTGTATCGTGGCCCGGAATAGTTATATTTCTGGATCAGGGCCAGATCCCAGTCGATTTGCTGTACAGACATGCTCACTCCTTCCGATGGCGTCTCTGGCGGCTACGGCGTACCGGCGGATGCCCGTTTCGGGTCATCAGCCGGTTGCGCAGCCACTTTTGTCGCCGCGACAACCGCTGTAGTTTAACGAATAACCACACCAGATAACATATAACCGGAAGGGTTATCAGCAGAACGGGAAGGCCCACGGCGGCAATCCGTTAGTTGCCCCGCAGCAGACGCATCATGTCTTCTTGCTTCTCGTCTTCTTCCTCTTCTTCGTCATCGTCATAAGAGAGGCCGAGTTTCTGCATCAACTCATCAATACGATCCAGTTTAGCATCCACCCAGGATTGCTCTTCGGCGCTCAGGGTTTCGCCTGCTTCCAGACGTTCCAGCAGCGCATCCAGACGCTCATCCGTTTCCAGTAATTCCAACTCCGCCTGCGGTGAAAGCATAGGTTTCTCACTCTTCGGTTTGTGCTGTTTGGTGACTTTTTCAGTCACGCCCAATGGAATAGGGGTTTTACTGCCAATACGTGGATCTTTTGGTGCGTTCTGGCCTTTGCTGCCTGACGTGGTGTTTCCGCCCGCTGCGCGGCTGCCCGGCGCATGACCACGACGTTTTTTCTGACGCTTGCGATCACGAGCTTCCTGATCCAGCTCCTCGCGTGTTTTTCGACGCGCTTTTGCATGACCTTTGCTGCGTGAGTTTGAAGATGATGGTTTCATAATGGTTCGTCTTTTAGCCGTTTTATTCAGTATAGATTTGCGGCGGAATCTAACAGAAAGCAAGCAAAGAAAAAAGGCGACAGATTACTCTGTCGCCTTTTTTCCTGACTCATAACCCTTAACGGGTCTTACAATCCTTGCAGGCCGCCAACACACCCTGTTTTTCCTTTAGCCGGAACAATCCGTGTTGATTCCATTTCCGTTTAATTACGTCTCCGGACGTTTGTCTTCCTGACAATCCTCTGTCTTCGCCTCCTGGCGCTCCTGACCCTCATCCTGAGTCATTGTTCCTGTTAGCGTCCTCGCTCTATGGGTGCTACTTTACGCCTTTGCTTTAAACAAACAATCAACCGCCATCAGTATTTGCACATTTTCAGAGTTTTATATAAAAGCAATTCACTGATTTATATAGCTTATTTGACATGCATCGCAGAATTTTCTCTGCTATTTCGCATAAAGACTATCGGCAATGTCTCACAAAGCGTATGGCTTTTACTTACAACGCTCACGCCGAAAAATCCGCCTTTTATTATGGTTCAGGTATAATCGCCACAAAGCTTTGACTGACGGAGACGACCGCTTTGACTAATTTGAATTATCAACAGACGCATTTTGTGATGAGTGCGCCTGATATTCGCCACCTACCTTCCGATACCGGAATTGAAGTGGCTTTTGCAGGCCGTTCCAACGCAGGTAAATCCAGCGCGCTGAACACGCTGACTAACCAGAAAAGCCTGGCTCGTACCTCAAAAACCCCAGGGCGCACCCAGCTTATCAACCTGTTTGAAGTGGCTGACGGCAAGCGTCTGGTTGACTTGCCTGGGTACGGTTATGCGGAAGTCCCGGAAGAGATGAAGCGCAAATGGCAGCGTGCGCTCGGCGAATACCTCGAAAAACGTCAGAGCCTGCAAGGTCTGGTGGTGCTAATGGATATTCGCCATCCGCTGAAAGATTTGGATCAGCAGATGATTGAGTGGGCGGTAGACAGCAATATCGCCGTTCTGGTGCTGCTGACCAAAGCGGACAAACTGGCAAGCGGCGCACGTAAAGCGCAATTGAATATGGTGCGTGAAGCTGTACTGGCGTTTAACGGTGATGTGCAGGTTGAAACGTTTTCTTCGTTGAAGAAACAAGGCGTGGACAAGCTGCGGCAGAAACTGGATACCTGGTTTAGCGAGATGCAGCCTGTAGAAGAAACGCAGGACGGCGAATAATTTTCTTGCCTTAATGCTTGTGCCGGATGTGGCGTATCCGGCCCGTAAATTCAATAGATTACAATTCTACCGTTGGCCTGATAAACATAGCGCATCAGGCATTACGGATCTTTTCTTTCGCCCAATAAAAAACGCCCCAGTCATTACTGACTGGGGCGGCTAAAATATTCAGCCAAATCCGATTACGTGAAGTAAAAGGTCTGAAAGATAGAACATCTTACCTCTGTACCCTACGCGACTAACTTTACTCTTTTTTGTTCAGTTCAGAAAGCACTTTTTGTAATTTTTTTTCAGTTGTTGCATAGGAATTTCTAATAGCCATCACAAAACGTGACAGCTTATGTTGCTTACTTACGAAAAAAGGGCATGTTCAGGCGAATCTTAGTGCGCCTGATCCCAGTTTTCGCCACTCCCCACTTCCACCAGCAACGGCACATCCAGACGGGTACAGTTTTCCATCAGTTGATGAATCTGCTTCGCGACGGCATCAACATCATCTTTATGAACTTCAAATACCAGTTCATCGTGTACCTGCATGATCATACGTACACGCGGTTGCTCAGCCTGTAACCACGCATCAACGGCAATCATCGCCCGTTTGATAATGTCGGCGGCGGTTCCCTGCATTGGCGCGTTAATGGCTGCACGTTCAGCCGCTGCACGACGAGCACCATTGCTGGATTTGATATCCGGCAGATACAGACGGCGTCCGTCCAGCGTTTCAACGTAGCCCTGCTCTTTCGCCTGAGCACGGGTGCGTTCCATATACTCCAGCACGCCAGGGTAGCGTTCGAAGTAAAGGTCCATGTACTTCTGCGCTTCTTTACGTGGAATGTTCAATTGCCGCGCCAGACCGAAAGCACTCATGCCATAAATCAGACCAAAGTTGATCGCTTTCGCGCTACGGCGTTGCTCGCTGGTGACGGTTTCCAGTGGCAAACCAAACACTTCTGCCGCCGTTGCCCGGTGGATATCTTTTCCTTCCGCGAATGCGGTCAGCAAGCCTTTGTCACGCGAAAGATGCGCCATAATGCGCAGTTCAATCTGCGAGTAGTCCGCTGAGACAATCACATAATCCTCTGGCGCAATAAACGCCTGGCGGATACGACGACCTTCTTCGTTACGCACCGGAATGTTTTGCAGGTTAGGATCGGTTGACGATAAACGTCCCGTTGCAGTTACTGCCTGGTGATAAGAGGTATGCACACGCCCGGTTTTCGGGTTGATCATCAGCGGCAGCTTGTCGGTGTAGGTCGATTTCAGCTTCGCCAGACCACGATACTCCAGAATCACTTTTGGCAACGGATAGTCCAGCGCCAGTTCTTCCAGTACCTCTTCCGACGTTGACGGCGCGCCACCCGGCGTTTTCTTCAGCGGTTTAATGCCCTGTTTTTCAAAGAGAATGGTTTGTAACTGCTTGGTGGAAGAAAGGTTAAATTCCTCACCTGCAATTTCATGCGCTTTCTTTTCCAGCTCAGCCAGACGAAGGGTGAGCTCTTCAGAATGATTGTGCAGCACTTTCGGATCGATCTTCACACCGTTACGTTCAATGCGTGAAAGCACCGGCACCAGCGGCATTTCGATATTCTCGAAGACGTTCAACGGCCCTTTGTGTTTTTGCAGATCCGGCCACATTTTCAGATGCAACTGCAAGGTGACATCTGCATCTTCGGCGGCGTAACGTCCGGCTTCTTCGAGGGCAATCTGGTTAAAGGTCAGTTGATTTTTGCCTTTACCAGCAATCTCTTCAAAAGTGATGGTTTTGTGCTTCAACCAACGTTCCGCGAGGCTGTCCATATCGTGACGCCCGGCAACGCTATTGAGAATGTAGGACTCCAGCATGGTATCAAACGCAATCCCACGCAGTTCAATGCCGTAGTTCGCCAGAATACCGCGATCGTATTTCAGGTTTTGCCCGACCTTCAGCGCCTTTTCATCTTCCAGCAGCGGTTTTAGCAACTCGAGTGCACGCTCGCGAGAGATTTGATCGGGCGCATCAAGATAATCATGAGCAACCGGAATATATGCCGCTACGCCTGGCTCGATAGCAAAAGAAAGCCCGACCAGGTTAGCAGAGATGTTATCAAGGCTGTCGGTTTCGGTATCAAATGCAAATACCGGCGCTTTTTCCAGCTTCGCAATCCACGCTTTCAGTGTTTCTTCATCAAGGATGGTGACGTAGTTGTCATAAGAAATCACCGTTGCCGTCACTTCTGGTGCTTCGTCTGCAACACTGGTTTCCTGTGGCTTCGCGGCTGGTTTTGCCCCTTTGGCCTGTAACCATTTGCCCGCTTCGACATCAGCAGTCCAGCGTTTGAACTCATACTTTTTGAACAGCCCCAACAACTCTTCCGCTGCCGGTTGCTGCACTTCCAGTTGTTCACAGGTCAGCTCCAGTTCAACGTCGGTTTTAATCGTCGCCAGCTGGTATGAGAGATAAGCAACTTCTTTGTTTTGCTCGAGCTTCGCTGCCATTGTTTTCGCGCCACGGAAGCTCAACCCAGCAATTTTTTCTGGCTCGGCATACAGCGTATCCAGTCCGCCAAGACCTTGCAGCAATGCCTGCGCGGTTTTTTCACCGACGCCCGGTACGCCAGGAATGTTATCAGAGGAGTCACCCATCAGCGCCAGGAAATCGATGATCAGTTCTGGCGGCACGCCGTACTTATTCACCACCTCTTCCGGTCCGAGGATGGTATTCGTCATGGTATTGATAAGCGTAATATTTGGCGTCACCAGCTGCGCCATATCTTTATCGCCAGTGCTGATCAGCACCGGACGCCCGGCTTTTTCGGCTTCGCGCGCCAGAGTACCGATAACGTCGTCCGCTTCTACGCCAGAAACCGCCAGCAGCGGCAGTCCCATCGCTTTAACCATCGCGTGCAAGGGTTCGATTTGTGCACGCAGATCGTCCGGCATTGGCGGGCGATGTGATTTGTAATGTTCAAACAGTTCATCACGAAAGGTTTTTCCCTTGGCGTCAAAGACCACCGCTGCATGCGTCGGTTTATATTGCATGATCAGACTGCGCAGCATGTTGAGGACACCATACATCGCACCGGTCGGCTCGCCTGCGCTGTTAGTCAGCGGGGGAAACGCGTGATATGCGCGATAAAGATAAGATGAACCATCTACAAGGATAAGTGGATTTTGGGGGATCTGAACCATAATGTCCGTGCCTGTTTATCAGATTATGGGTAAAGGATGCCACAGACAGGATAAAAACATGAGTTTTTCACCGCTTTTCGTGAAAATCTTTTGTAGATCTTCTGGATCGCTCGCAAATCGTCATGTGGATAACTTTGTGCATAAATTATTTACATCGCTTTTAATTTATTATCATGCTTTTTACAGCATGATGTTTGTCTTTGTTTTTCATGCAGTTAAAAATAAAGCCATCCCTAATAATTGAGATAATGGGATTTTTTCTAATGTGGATAGATATGAATTATTTTTCTCCTTAAGGATCATCCGTTATTTGGGTCGTTTTCTGCTAAAATCTGCGCCTTGCGCTTCTTTAGCGCACTGTCTATGGCTAACCTTTTGAATAAATTCATTATGACGAGAATACTCGCTGCGATAACCCTTTTGCTGAGTATCGTATTGACCATTTTGGTCACTATTTTTTGCTCCGTCCCGATCATCATTGCCGGGATTGTAAAACTATTGCTACCTGTGCCAGTCATTTGGCGAAAGGTTTCGCGTTTTTGTGATTTTATGATGTATTGCTGGTGTGAAGGTCTGGCGGTATTACTGCATCTGAACCCACACCTGCAATGGGAAGTTCACGGGCTGGAAGGGTTAAGTAAGAAGAACTGGTATCTGCTTATTTGTAACCACCGTAGTTGGGCAGATATTGTCGTACTGTGCGTGCTGTTTCGTAAGCACATTCCGATGAATAAATATTTCCTCAAGCAACAGCTGGCCTGGGTGCCATTTCTTGGCCTGGCGTGCTGGGCGCTGGATATGCCGTTTATGAAGCGTTATTCCCGCGCTTATTTATTACGTCATCCGGAGCGACGTGGTAAAGATGTTGAAACCACTCGGCGTTCTTGTGAAAAGTTTCGCCTGCATCCCACCACCATTGTCAATTTCGTTGAAGGCTCCCGTTTCACGCAAGAAAAACATCAGCAAACCCACTCCACTTTTCAAAACTTGTTGCCACCAAAGGCGGCAGGCATTGCGATGGCGCTAAATGTACTGGGTAAACAATTCGATAAACTGCTTAATGTTACGCTGTGTTATCCGGACAATAACCGTCAGCCGTTCTTCGATATGTTAAGCGGTAAACTGACGCGGATTGTCGTACATGTGGATTTACAGCCTATTGCCGATGAGTTACATGGCGACTACATCAATGACAAAAGCTTTAAGCGCCATTTTCAGCAATGGCTGAACTCACTGTGGCAGGAAAAAGACCGACTTCTGACGTCGTTGATGTCATCACAGCGGCAGGACAAGTAAATTTTGCTCGCCTCTGAATGAGCAGAGGCGAGTGAGTATTTTAATGAACAAAACGTCCGGCACGAGACATAAATTCTTCTTCGCTCATCTCCTGTCCGTTAAAAACAACTTTACCCGGTGTATAACGCAGTTGCAGCGAGGCGGTATTGTTGTCAATCGTGATTAACTGAAACATCTGACCTAAGGTCATCATCCCGCTGATTTGTTTATCAGCCCGCTTTTGCGCTTTTTCCGCATCCATTCCTTCAGATAAATTAAGCTGTTTTGCGGTTTCTGTGGCGACATTAAGCGGTAACTTCACATCAAAATTGAGCGATTTAATATCTTTGTTTGTGGATGATGAAGATTTGGCTGGGTCGGCAATACTGATATCCAGATTGGCATTTAGTTCGCCGAGTGCGTTCTTCCATTTTACCGGTTGTTTAATGGTCGGCTCACTTTTTTGTAATAACGGTAAATACTCTTTGAACAATGCAGCATTCACTTCTTGCAGAGCAACTTCATCGTTTGCTAACTCAGGGTGTGCAGCAAGCTGCTTCTGCATTGCAATGTTATACTGGATGATAAATTGGCGCACCGCTGAGGGATCAATAGATTCAGCAATCAATGACCACTCACCACTACCGAGTTGCTGATTCCCTTTTGTTAACTTATCAAGTTCGTAGGTCAGATTGACATTGATATAATCTTTGTCTTTAACGCGATCCAGCCTGGTTTTTGCAACGAAAGCATCGATTTGGGCAACGTCTTCCCCGTGATTGATAATGTTAATCTGATTAAATTTCGACTCGCTTTCACCAACCGGAAATTTCTTTTCTTCTAATCGCGCCAGAGAATCAATGGTAAAACTTTTTGCCGTTACTTTGTTCATTGGTGATAATTGCAGAACAATATCTTCGACTTTGCCTTCAATATCCAGGTTAGACAATGAACTACCATCACCATTAAAAGTAAACTGGCCCTCACCAAAAGAAAACTTTCCATACTCTGCAGGGGCAACATCTAATGTCGTAGAGAATGAGCCACCAAACGCGAATCGCAATGTCGCTTCCACGGGCGATTTATTTTTCGCGGCGATAAATAGCGGTTGTGTCAGTTCATTATTCACTAAGTTCACTTTTGCCGCTGCCAGTGCTGGGATGACATTACCATGCATTAACATTGTGATGGGCAACGGACCGTGCTCAACATCCACATCAAATACAACTTTCTGGCCTGGCTTGATATTGAGATCGGGTGCACCGTTATCGAATGTCATTTGCATTTGAAAACGGGAATTAAAAAAGCCTTTGTCAAAATTTTGATAACTTAACGTCATATCGTAGGCATGTTCACCTTTCTTTTTAGCATCGTTAAAATCTTTAATAAATTTTTCGACACCAGGCTGAATTTGCGTACCTGTGTACCATGTGCCACCACCCCAGATTACGGCTAACGCAACAATAACACCTGTAGCTGACTTACGTATCATATAAATATTCCCTGATAAAACAGCAAAACTTTGAATATCCACTTATGCTGAAATAATGTCCAGCGGCAGGATGCATTATCAGAATGTATTTATATTTATTAAATAATAAAAAAAGCCCGTGAATATTCACGGGCTTTATGTAATTTACATTGAATTATTTTTTCTCGGACAGATATTTCACTGTATCAGCATACTGCTGAACAAAAACATCCATATTGCTGGTATCCATACCCTGCGGATTCAGCTGATATTTACCGTTAACAAACATCGCCGGAACGCCACGCAATTGCACGTCAGCTGCAGCTTTTTCCTGCTGAGCGACCAGAGATTTCACCACGAAGCTGTTCCACGCCGCGTCGTACTCTTCACCTTTAATACCTGCGTTGATAAATACATCGCGGATATCAGAAGCAGAACGAATGGTCTGGGTTTTCTGTACGCCTTCAAACAGCGGAACAGTCACTTTGTCTTCCACGCCCAGCGCCATCGCCACAGCCCATGCCTGAGTCAGATCTTTGCCCAGGTCACCACCCATGAAGTTGACGTGGTATTTAGTCATCTTCACGCCTTCCGGCAGTTTTTTCTTCACATTATCAGAAATATGCAGAACTTCTTCAAACTGATAGCAGTGCGGGCAGAAGAAAGAGAAAAACTCCAGCACTTGCGGCGCGCCAGCTACCGGTTTTTCCAGGGTAGTGTACTGTTTACCATCTTCATACTGCGCCGCCGATGCGCTAAACGCTAAAACTAAACCAGCCAGCGCCAGCCAAATCTTTTTCATGATCTACTCTCTCCGATTAATACATAGGTGTTAATTGCAAAGGGGGTTCTTGTAGAACTTTTGCCTGTTCTATAAAAGTCGCCGTCTGTCGCAGCCAGTAATCTTCCCCGGTTAACCACGGGAAATTTTTCGGGAACGCGGGATCAGCCCAACGCCGCATTAGCCAGGCAAGATAATAAACCAAACGCATGGCGCGTAAAGGTTCAATCAGTCCGATTTCAGCGGTGTCGAACTCGCTAAATTCTTCATAAGCTTCAATAATAGTTTCCAGTTGCATCCGCTGCTCGGCTTTATCGCCATTGAGCAACATCCACAAATCCTGAACGGCTGGACCATTACGTGCATCATCCAGATCAACAAACATTGGACCATCGCGCCAGAGAATATTCCCGGCGTGGCAGTCTCCATGTAGCCGCAGAACGGTGAAATCTTCCCGCCAGTGTGCTGTAACGGCGGCAATCAGCTCATCTGTCGCTTTCAGGAATGCCGCTTTCAACCCGGAAGGTATCAGTGTAGCGTCCTCAAACAGCTTGCGTGGCTCAATGAGATATTCGTTCAAACCGATGGTCGGGCGATGGATAAAAAGCTGTTTGCGCCCCGTCTGGTGCATACGCCCTAAATAACGCCCAACCGCTTCCATCTGATCGATATTATCAGCTTCGAACTGGCGACCACCGACGCTTGGAAAAACAGCGAAATAAAATCCCTGATGATTCAATAAAGTCTGACCGTTAAAGGCCACAGGTGCTGCGACCGGAACTTCATCATTTACCAGCTGCAACGCAAATTGATGTTCTTCGAGGATTTGATCGGCTGTCCAACGTTCAGGGCGATAAAATTTGACGACAAAACGTCGACGATCTTCGTCCTGAAATTGATAGACACGGTTTTCATAGCTGTTAAGCGGGGTAAGACCGGAATCCACCCGGATCCCATGCTCAAACAGAGCGTCCATGATGGTATCCGGGTGTAGTGTCTGGAAAGTAAAAGCGCTGTTATTCATCCCATCATCCGGAAAACATTACGAATGACGAAGGATATCATTTCACGATGATTTTGGTGGCGCCGCTTACAAGCTTTTACTCTTTAATTACGCCGCGAGCGCGTAACAGCGCCGTTTTGAAGTCTTCTTCATAATCTTTCTGCAAACCCGGGATCACCGCATCTTTCGCGGAATCACGCATTTTCAGGTGATAGATCAGAATGTCATCCGTCAAATCCGCCAGTTCGCCGTCAAAACCTGACTCTTTCGCCAGTTTCTGCAAAAATTGCAGCAGGTTAAGGTCTGGCTCTTTTTGCCAGGCTGGCTGGAGGAGTTCAATAACTTCATTCAGACGTTTACATTTCATAGTGATGCTCCTTACTCTTGAGACAGACACGTTAGCAGGGTCAATCCCACAATAAAAGAGGCGATATCGGTGAATCTGATGACGACGATAACAGGCGTTGTGCTGGCAGGCGGTAAAGCCAGACGAATGGGCGGCGTAGATAAAGGATTGCTTGAATTAAACGGCAAACCATTATGGCAACATGTCGCTGACGCGCTTATGACGCAGCTCTCTCACGTCGTGGTTAATGCTAATCGTCATCAGGAAATCTATCAGGCAAGCGGTCTGAAAGTGATTGAAGATTCACTGGCGGATTACCCAGGCCCTCTGGTAGGAATGCTTTCAGTAATGCAGCAGGAAGCTGGTGAGTGGTTTTTGTTTTGCCCGTGCGATACGCCTTACATTCCCCCTGATTTAGCAGCCAGGCTTAATCATCAGCGCAAAGATGCGCCTGTCGTGTGGGTCCATGACGGTGAACGCGATCACCCGACTATTGCTCTGGTAAACCGCGCTATTGAGCCTTTATTACTGGAATATCTGCAAGCAGGAGAACGCCGGGTAATGGTATTTATGCGTCTGGCTGGCGGTCATGCGGTTGATTTCAGCGATCATAAAGATGCATTTGTTAACGTGAATACGCCAGAGGAGCTTGCCCGATGGCAGGAAAAACGATGATACCGTTACTCGCCTTTGCCGCGTGGAGTGGTACCGGAAAAACTACGCTTTTGAAAAAACTGATCCCGGCATTATGCGCCAGAGGGATCCGTCCAGGGCTGATTAAGCATACGCACCATGATATGGATGTTGATAAGCCAGGCAAAGATAGCTATGAGCTGCGCAAGGCTGGCGCGGCACAAACCATCGTTGCCAGCCAGCAACGATGGGCCTTGATGACGGAAACACCAGACGAAGAAGAGCTGGATCTACAGTTTCTCGCAAGTCGAATGGATACCTCAAAGCTGGATTTGATTCTGGTCGAAGGGTTTAAGCATGAAGAGATCGCAAAGATTGTGCTGTTTCGCGATGGAGCCGGACATCGACCTGAAGAATTAGTGATAGACAGGCATGTTATTGCTGTAGCCAGTGATGTGCCGCTTAATCTTGATGTCGCATTACTGGATATTAATGATGTTGAGGGGCTGGCTGATTTTGTGGTGGAGTGGATGCAAAAGCAGAACGGATAAGCAAGAGTAGGCTGGATAAGACGCGCCAGCGTCGCATCCGGCATTTTTTTCTGCGCCAATGCAAAAAGGCCATCCGTCAGGATGGCCTTCTGCTTAATTTGATGCCTGGCAGTTCCCTACTCTCGCATGGGGAGACCCCACACTACCATCGGCGCTACGGCGTTTCACTTCTGAGTTCGGCATGGGGTCAGGTGGGACCACCGCGCTACTGCCGCCAGGCAAATTCCTGTGCTCTGTCCTGTGTCTTTTGTGCTGATACTGCGTCGGCTGCATTCGCGAAAGTCAGTCACATACTTCAGTATGCTCCTTCCTTCGCTTCATTTGCCGCCTTGTCTCAGCGCAAAATCCTTCGGACTCTGAATCAAAGCTGAAATTCTCTCAATCCGCCAAAACATCTTCGGCGTTGTAAGGTTAAGCCTCACGGTTCATTAGTACCGGTTAGCTCAACGC
>OGMC01000011.1_pt1 | contig 129829 bp, 117 predicted proteins | sample 1573011 | NCBI WGS metagenome assembly OGMC01 (sample SAMEA2581888, study PRJEB24529) | metagenome | biome: Human gut stool | place: China | collected 2011
GTTTTCCTCCTTGGCTCAGCGTAGCATTTTGCGTTTTGCCCCACAAAATGCTCAATAAAGCAAAAAAATAGGACTAAAGCGCCGCCCGTATGTCGGGTTTTGCTTTAGTCCTATTATAACAGTGGCATCCACATAGGTATCTGCCAGATGAAGATACGGGTGCTCCGATACATAATCCCGGCAGATTTCAATCTGTCCCTCGATGGAATCGCCGTCGTCGTTCTTTTTGCTGTTTTCAACCGAGAGTCGGGCGTAGATGGCCGTCTCCCAGACGGACGGCAGCATGGCGCTGACCGGTTCCTGCGCCTGCTCCGGCTGTAAATACTGTCTTTTCTTTCTTGCCATTATGCGTTCCTCCTCTCAGGTATCGTTACGCCTTCTTCGGCCGGAAGGACATCCTCAAACCGTTCTATATACTGCAATGCGTTTTCCAGCTCATCTCTGTAACGGAAGCACACCTCGATGCGCTTGCCGTCATAGATCAGGATTTTCTCAATCAGGTGAACGATGCACTCCCTGTCCAGTTCGGTCAGATGCCGGTACTTTTTGAACTGTTCAATCCACTCGATATTCCCGGAGCTGTTCTCCATGGCCTGACTGCGCTCATCCTTCAGCTTTCCGAGCTGGCGCTGCCTGTCCGCAATCCTGCGGTCATAGCCCGCATGGAACTCTTTGTATTCCTCGCGGCTGATCACGCCGTCCGCCATATCCGAATACAGATTGATTTTCAAATCCTGATACCGCTTGATTTCATTTTCCAGCGCCGTCATCTGGGCGTCATAGTTGATGATGCGCCGCTCTTGCTCCGGCAGCGATGCAATGTAATCCAGCACCTGTTCCACCTGGGCAATCAGCTCAATATGGTCATTGACCACCCGGAGCACAATGGATTTCAGCTTGTCCTCACTGAATGTATGCGGAGAACAGCCCTTACCGGCTTTGTTGGTGGAACAGACCAGGTAATGATACTTTTTCCCGCCGCTGGGACAGTCTTCCGAACCATGGTATGTTTGCAATCGCCGCAGAACACGAAGCCGGAGAAGAGATGCACCTTTTCCTGCTTCGGAGCTGTGCGGACATCCCGCAGCATCAGATTCTGAACGGTATCAAAATCCGACCGGCAGATAATGGGCTCATGATTGTTCTCGATGACAATCCATTCATCCCGGTCATACTCCACGCGCTTCTTGATTTTGTGGTTCGGAGTACCGGATTTGTGCTGGATCAGCGTTCCGATATAGATTTCATTGGACAGGATTCGCTTCACCAGCATGGGGCTCCACTCTGCCTGTTCGTTGCTGCGGAATCCGCAGGAGTAGTTGAAGCCCTGTGCCTGCTTGTATTCCATGGGGCTCAGAACGCCCATGCTGTTGAGCCGGTCGGCAATGGCGGAATTGCACAGCCCCTGTATGCGGAGCCGGAAGATCAGCTCCACCGTGCGGGCGGCTTCCTCATCCACCACCAGCTTGTTCCTGTTTTCCTCGTCCTTCCGGTAGCCATAGGGGGCAAAGGCTCCAATGAAGTCGCCCATCTTGCGCTTGATGTCCAGCTGAGAGCGAATCTTGACGGATATGTCGCGGCAGTAAGCGTCGTTGATCAGGTTCTTGAACGGAACAATCAGCGCATCGGACTGCGCCTTTTCGCCGCAGGAATCATAGTTGTCATTGATGGCAATGAACCGCACGCCCATGAACGGGAAAATCTTTTCCAGATACCGCCCTGCATCGATGTAGTTTCTGGCAAACCGGCTGAGGTCTTTGCAGATCACACAGTCGATTTTCTTGGCCTTGATGTCCTCCATCATCTGCTTGAAGCCTGGACGTTCAAAATTGACGCCGGAATAGCCGTCATCCGCATATTCCTTGACGATCACAAATTCCGGATGCCTGCGCACATAATCCCGGATGATCTCCTTCTGGCTCGTTATGGAATTGCTCTCTGCCTTGTCGCCGTCATCGCGGGACAGGCGGGTATATTCTGCTGCGTTCCAGATTCTGTCTGGCATTTTAATCACCTCCGCTATCATTGTATTGAAATCATCCGGGACAGTCGATGATGTCGATATTTGTTTCATCCCTTGCTGACCTGACTGCGGGCATAGCCTTCCAGCCGGTCATCAATCGTTTCGCGGGTGTTCATAAACCCGATCTTGACGACAACACCGTCGTCGACGTAGCAGTAGGGATTGCCGATCTGCTTCAGGTAGGACGCAATGCGTTTTTCTCTCGGCTGACGGCTGTCGATGCGCACATCCCGGCGGTCATGAAGCGTTGCCGGGTCAACCGTCCGAATGTCCACTTTTCTCATTTCATCCAGTGTCATGGTCTGCTCCTTTCCGCACTCACTCTGAGTGCCTGCATATTACAAATAAAGCGCCAGGCTCACCGCAAGGCACTTACAGAATTCCGGGCTGTACAGGATACTGCTGTCCACCCGTCCCATGTATCTGATGATTCGGCGTTTATCCAGCGTTTTCAGCTGCTCCAGAATCACCATGGAAGGCCGACTCAGTCCGCGTACCTGTTCCAGCAGGAAATGTGTCGGCTGATTCGGTTTTTTTTCAATGTTGGAGGTGAGCGGCGCGGCAATCAGCGTGGGGCTGAAGAAGTTGCCCGTGTTGTTCTGAAGAATCAATACCGGGCGGATACCGCCGATCTCTGCGCCCACGACCGGATCGAGATTCGCCAGATAAACGTCTCCGCGCCGGTACTCCCAGTTTTTCCGCAATGGCTTCACCTCCCAAAACTCAAATTCTATATACTGCCTCCCATTCGTCCACGACCCCCGGAGGCGGGGAACTCACCAGGCGGCAGTCTGCGAAGCTGCCTCATAGGATTCTAACCTCCCCGCCTTCATTGTGGCCGGGCCGCGAATTACGGAAGTATCATTATCCCTTGTGCGTTTCATCGCCTTATCCGTTGCAGTCGGATATTTCTGATTGGTTCGGAATCGCTCACCGCCTTGCTTTCCGTAATCACCCGGATCGGGCAGGCGTGTCATGGCGCACCATCATGCAGCTGGAGAATCTCTCCCGCACAGGAACGTACCTGATGAATGTGTATGAAATTTTCAAGGTTCAGTAAGCAGAGCGCGAATCGTTTTTATCAGACAGACTCATTTGCTCCTCTCACCCTTTAGCCGGTGGGAAGGCTTGTTTTCGGACAGGCTCAAAGAGATTTTTTGATTTTTTCTTTCAGGCGTGTCCAGCGCCGGTGCGCGGTGTTTTCGGATAACCCGATCTCCAGAGAAATCTCGGAAAATGATTTTCCCTGAGATCTTCTCAGCGCAATCAGAACGGTGATCGGATCGGTTTCAGAAAGCAGGCTGAACAGCGCGGGACTGTCGATGCCGTCCAGAAAATCCGAAACGGTTTTCACATCCGGTTTCTCCTCATCTGCTGCAAGCTGTTCGAGATAATCGCCGCCGTCCGCATGATGTTCGTAATACCGCCGGTCGGAATTGAAAACTTCCCAATCGTAGGTGCGGAGCTGCGCAATCCTGTCCTCGCTGACGCCAAGCTCGCGCAGCTGTTTTTCCTCGGCTTCTTTCCAGAGCCGCCATTTTCTTTCTTCACTGGCCTTGTTGTATGCCATTGTCTTATCCTCCGAATTTCTGAATTTTGTTTGGAATTCAGAAACCGGAGGAGGAGAACGGCAGCGCGTTCTGCGCTTTTGGGTATAAAAAATAGAGAGGTCTTTGTCTGCCGGAACAAAAGCCTCTCTATGATGAAATTGTGCCGGAGACATAAGAAAACCCCCCGCAAGTTGTCGTTTAGCTTTTGCGCTAAAAGGCTAACTTACGGGGGTTCCTCAACTGTGCAGCTGAAGTGTCACGGCTGTTCGTTCTATTCTATTTTATCTCTGATTTGTGCGCCCTCTGTGTTTTGGAAAAAATCGGGTGTTTTCTCTGTGCGCCGGATGTGTTACACGCCGAACAGCTCCTCATAACGAATCAGGCTGTTCCTTTTCAGATGCTCTGTTACCACATCGATTTCCTCCTGCGTCATATCATCTTTAAGGCGGAAGTATTCCTTCTTCGCCATATCGGCTCCGGACAGACTGTATGTTGCCATGATGAGCCAGTAACAGATGAGGCCGTTACCGGGGAACAGCTCATGCGCCCTGGCGGCGTACTCCATGACGCCCGCATAGTCTTTCTGCTTTGCCAGCTCACGCATCAGGGCATCTGCGGCCTTGATATAGCGAACCTCATACTGACTGACAATATCATTCAGCCACAGCTGGTCTCTGCCACACATGAAAACCGGGCCTTTGTAAAGCTCTACCGCATTGCGAAGCTCCTCAATTCTTTCAGCGCTTCTGGAGGCTGCTTCGGCTGCTTTCAGGTGCAGGTCAAACTGTTCGATGTCGGTCGTAATCTTCAGATTCGGATTTCTTCTGTACCCGGCGCCTTCTCGGACGATCAGTCTTGCAGACTGCCCGGTACGCTTTGCGTACATATTGGAAAACCGGTATATGCTGCCGCGGATCGCATTCGTGTTGCCGTCAAAATCCTCTCCAGGATTCAGATGCTCAAAGATTTCTCTCGGTGAATGGGCGCGTTCCGGCTTCAGCAGCAGATAGGCAACAAGCTGAATGGTTTTCGGCGCATTGATGATCTGCTCGGTCAGTGTACCGCCTGCCGTGCGAATTTCCAGGTCGCGGAAGAAACTGATATAGACATCATAGCTCGATTCTATCGGGTTCATGGCCTCGATGATCTTCTCACGTTCCATGACATTCTGCTGGGCAAGCGCGCGATGAAGGACATAGGCGAAGATGAACAGCGCATCTGGCCGCTCCAGATATCTCGACGGGTTGCGGATGACAAGAAAACCGGTTGGTGCCGGAGAGAAAGGGGATGCCAGGATGGCTCTTGCATCCAAGCGCTCATACAGCGCAAATTCTGCCGGATTGGATTCTCTGATTTCAGTTGTATCAGTGAGAACAATAGGCATGGCGCTGTGCATGGATTCCAGCCAGCGCGGCATGACCTCGGCATCTTCCAGTCCGCTCAGTCTGTAAAGCGTTCTGTCGGTTGCACCTCCCGCGCGGAACCAGCAGACCGGCCTCCACAGGCAGGTATCCATATCGATGTCCATGACGCCGGCCCAGTCTCCGCCATAGAAGTCACATACCGTTTTCAATGTGACATCAATAATCTCCTTCGGATCATCTGTCTCATGCAGTGTGCTCTCAAGAACGGTTTCAACACGATCCTTTTCCACACAGTACAGCAGGTATTCATCATCATACTGCGCCAGTTTCTCCGGAATCCGGCGCGCTCTTCCATTTTTCTTAAATAAGCCTGCCATTAATTCCATCTCCTTTCGCCAAACAACAGCAGATACATTCTCCCACATGTTAGCGCCGGGCAGAATTGACCATTCCGGGCTAAACAAAAATAGTCAATTATAATTTCATGAAATTCTTTACACTAAGATGGTAGCCAGCACTCGTTGAAAGGAGTCATGATGAAAAGCCCAATTACTCAGCCATGAATCCAACGGTGGCAAAAGCTATAGAGGATGTCATGATTGAACAGGGAGATAATTTCACTGGCGGAAAAAGCATCGTCTTGGAATATATTTCTTCACACCAGTATCTTGTTCCTGCACCTCGCCAAGCAGTTGAGCCGCAGCGGAAGTATAGACGCCGGTACTTTACTAGTTCTGGGGAGGCATCTCAGATGGACTGGCGCTTCACGGAAGTACAGGCTTATGACGGAAGCGAGAACAACGCTGCTTGCTTTGCTATGATTTGTCATCTAATGGCGATGGGCTCCGTGGTCACTGTCTTGAGACCGTATCCCTGCCGACGGCACCTCAACTTCTTCAACCACCCACGCTAATCCCAAAGTACATCCAGACCGGGGCTGGCTACACCATTCTGATATGGATTGGCTATTTTTGTCCGACTGAAGTTGCGATTTTCTCCCAGCGCTAACAACACGAAAAAACAGCACAGTCCGCCAGTACATGATACTGGCAGTCTGTGCTGCAATGATTCTATATCAGTTATCCCAAGGATGAGGTCAGGTGTTCTGTTTCAAAAGGTTATCGAATTGTGTCGGTGCGCTCAGCAATGTTGCAGGCTCTATTTCCAACGCATCGGCGATGTTATAGAACACCTCAAGCGAAAAGGATTTGGCTATACCCGCAGCCTCGATTGAACTGATAAGAGAACGACTGACTGACGCACGTTCTGCCAGCTGCTCCTGGGACAGGCCGCGATACTTTCTGAACGTAGAAATGGTTATGCCCAGCTGAATGAGTCTGTCCCGATTCTTGAGGCTCATTTCCTTGTCCATGTTCACGCACCTGCCTTTCGTCTTATCTTGTATATATATTTTACCGCGAATAGGCGTATTTTTCTGCACCTGTACATGAGCGTGTGCTCACAATTACGAACATACATCCTTAAAAGCATACGAATTATCTTTAATTCACGCATTTTTTCACTCTCCAAGTCAATTTGCATACAATTTCTATTGTTTCTGCAATGACCGGAGGCGACCGGCAGGGAGTGCATTTATGTTGCATGGAGTATGCGTTCAGCATCAGGCCGCAGATATTTGGGCAAAAAAAATCACGCAGCTACCATACGGTAACTGCGTGACAATTAACTTTACGGCTTCAAAAAATCTGATTCTTTGCCGTAGCTTGTGATGTAGACACCCTTTTGTGCACGAGTCATCGCTACATAAAGCAGACATTTTTCTGATGTTATTGACTCAGCTTCGGAAACAGTGTCAGTCTTATTGATAGCAGAAGGTAGTGGAATGATTCTATTGTTCACAGCCGCAATAAAAACATATTTGAACTCCAATCCCTTTACTCGATGCATAGTAGCAACCCGTAAACCATCAAAACTACGGTCATCTACCTTGTTTCTCTTAATCGCATATGAGCGGATACCAGCTCCTGTAAATAATGCGATATAGTCGTCAACAAGTTTTTTGGTCCGTGCAACTACACAAATATCCGTGAGTGCGACGCCGTTGTTTTTGAGTTTTTTCACTTCGCTTAGAATGAAATCAAATTCATCGTTAGCGTTGCTGAAATTCTCGATGATTGGCTTTTCACCATGGGTGAGTGATTGGCACCTATCTCCAATATCTACGCCTTCGTCTAAGTCATCAAAAGAAACACCGTTCAACAAAGCAAACGCATGTTTTCGAATTTCCTCTGTGGTGCGGTAATTGATTTTCAGGATACTGCTACGACCGCGTACATTGATTCCACATTTAGACAAAGTTGGATGATTGCGATAAATACGCTGATGGGAGTCGCCCACAATGAAGATGTCATTCGGATGTTCTTCCCCCGCAAGCGCTCTAATCAGGCGATACGCGTTGTCGCTGAAATCCTGGCCCTCATCGATTATGATACTTGTATATCTCGGTTTTCTGCCTACAGCTTGTAGAAGCTTCGTGCTTTCATACATGGCCGTGTTGATATCACGAATCTGATTCTCTTTCATCAGATTTTGATAATTCTCAAATACTTTCCAAACTTGTATTCTCTTTTTGCGGTCAAGTCTGGTTCCACGGCCGTTCCTGGTTGCTTTCACATATTTTTCGAGAGTAAGAGCTTCCTGGGCAATCACAATGCGGTTCCATTCTTCTTTGTAAAAAGAAACTTCAAAGGGCAAATCGTTGTTAGCCAGCAAAATAGCTCTTTCCCAAAGAGGATCGATCGCATCATCATACCCGATCTGAGCGGAAAAACCGGATTCACGCAGGAACTGATTTACCCAAGAATCTAGATGGGTTACTTCAATTCTGCGCAGCTCTTCCAGAGTGCATATCTTGCGCAAATTCTCTCGAATGTCAGCAGCGAGATTGGCAGTAAACGTAGTCACTAAGATTCTTTGCTGTCCTTCACATTTTGATGCCAGATACTTTGCTCTGTGCATGGCAACAACAGTCTTTCCAGTACCAGCACCGCCAAGGACTCTTGCAGAACCGGAGTATTCTTTCTGGACAATTTTTCTCTGTGTTGGATGAAGGAAAACACGCCATTTTTCCAGCGGTTCTGCCATAATCCGGCGAAGTTCATCCTCACCTTCCACCACAACAAACGATTTCAATGTTGTGGGCACATCCAGAGCCGCGGACAAATCTTCGACGGAAGCAGCTGTATTCTGTTCTTCGGAAACAAGTTCCAGAACTTCTTCCATCGGAAATCCCTCTGCCAACCAGGAAAGATGTTCATACGCATCGTGTGGCATAGCAGATTCTGCGTTATAGAAGTCTTCCTTACTAACGAAACTCCTGACAAAGTCCAACTGCGCTTCCGGCACGCCGAGTTTCAATAGCTCATCATCCTTTGCGGCAGCAAATAGCGCCGTCCTTTCAGGTGTAGATATCTTTTCTACTGCCGTCTGAACATCGAACACCTGAATAGCGCCGGTTTTAGGGTTGACCTCGCAGCGTTTCCGAGAAGCCCATTGATAGGCTTCATCGTGATGATCGACCCATAAAAGCAAATATACTCCCGTTTCTTCCTGACGGACTACAATGCCACGATAGGTATCATCAATCCGGACAGAATAAATTTTCTTGTCAACGCCAGAATTTATCTTTTCGTAGTTGATTCCAGGAGATAACGGATTATTTCGGAATTTATTCACGAACTCAGTTACTTTTCCCTGAATCTGTCTGGGCAGACGGGCAAAAGACGTCAAAAAATCAGATGATATTGCAACCTTAATATTTTCCGTCATTCGTTATCACCTCCAAAAAGACTGGCAGTATCCATATCCGCAGCATCAAGTAAGTTTATGATCTTCCATCCCATGTTTTCAAGTTTTTCTTTATCTTCAGCCTGATCGGCAGTCATAAAGCCAACATGTTTATCGGGCCATGCAATTTCCACAGTTGCAATGACTTCACCGTCGTCCCCCTCAACTTCATAACCGATGTTATCTTCAGCCGGGGCAGGTACACCGGCATCTCTTGCCAGTTCGACAAAGGCTTTTGCATCATCATCGTACATAAGCTCTATGATTGCATCCCAAGTATCGTCAATTTCAGTCACAGATACAACAGGATCAGACACTGCACTTACCGAAACAGGGAGTGCCAGGTAATCCATGCGGCTCATACCAGTAGACGACACAGCTATGAACTCTTCCGAGAATTGCATGAGGTTATGGAATCTCCAGAAGCCATTCCATTCCTGCTCATATTTATCTGTCCTGAGATCTTTTTCATCATTGAGGACAGCACACACAGCTACAGCACCTTCCGCTTTAAGTTCAGACGCAAGGATTGCAGAATGAATAGCCAGATGCGCATTAGAATTTCTCGGAATCCAACTGCCAAATACGGTTCCGGGGAACACAAAATCAGCATCTGTAAAATGTGTCTGCTCGTTTACGGCATCGACAATGATCTTCCAGTTGTTGAAAGCCAGACTATTCTTCAGCAAAGCAGGTTCTAACAAGGAAAGCGAATAAGCATACGCTTGTCCCTTAAAGACCTTTTCAGCATCCGGAAGCTGAAGATATTCAATCAGTAAATCGAAAGAAGATAGTTTAGCCGGTTCAATAGAATCCGCCTTATGCTTCTTAATCATATTCTGATACATTGTCTTGCCAGACGGCATTTTTTCTGCTTCCAGAGTTTCCGTATAAAAGTCTCCCTGAGGAGCAAAAACGCTTTGAACATCCTTAAAACTCAACGACCATACTCGGAAATTCCCACTTCTACGGATCGCTTCACGTTTAATGGTATCATCAGGAACAATGTCCTTATGATATAAGAAACCATCTGTAAACACAGCGACCGGTTTGTGATCCGGTGCAGAAACAGGCCAGAACACAAAGTCAGGTTTGCAGGGTACAGAAACCCCATTGCTTTCGTCAAGATAGACCTGCGGTTCAATTTCCCAAGAGGTGTCATCCAGCTTTACATAGTAACTGTGTTTCCCATTGCGAATCGTATCGCTTACATTGGCAGCACCAATCTTTGTACGCACCGCCTCCATAAATCTCTGCTCCAGTTCGCTGTCAAAAAGCGGATTGACAGGGATGTCGTTAATCTTATCAATCTTCTGGACGTTATCTCTTCCAGACAGAATAGACTTCAGCATCCTGATTGCCGCTGTTCTTGAAATGTTGCCAATCTGCTGGCTTTGCCGATAAGCATATAAACAATGGTAGCAACCATCTTTCTGCGGATCGTCCTTACAAGAACAATTTTCCATTACATGAAGTGCCTTTTCAAAAATTTCAATCAAGGCATTCTTTTCATGCATCAGCTGTTTCAGATAACCTGTACCGCCAGGAACAGAGTCATAAATAACAAGATACTGCTTACGATAGTCTGCGTCCGGAACAGGGACTTCGCTAACAGTTGCCCTCAGATGGTCAACATTACCAAAATACTCTTTCATACCCAACATGAACGCAGCCACAAAGGACTCCATCTTCACAGATGAGGAATCCATAGTTGTCGCCGGAACAAGCAGGCGGAGAATCTCTGTAGTGAACTCCCGATACAGGAACAGACACTCCTCATAGGCGTCTGCCTGCATCAAAGTGGTCATTTTTCTTGTTTTACAAGCAAAAGTATGGTTAGCTTTCCCATGTTCAGGTTGGATTTTTCCACAATATTTGCAGATTCTAAATCCCTTACGCACTTCTTCCACGCCGGAAACGGAAAGCTTTTCGCCAGTCATATCACTCTCGCCAAAGTTGATTTCACGCAGGGTTGCCTTGCGAACAAACTCATATCCAAACGGGAAATCTTCATTGTCCATGCGATATGCACTGGAAATATCATGGTCTTCATCCACATCAACCAGAAGCTGCTTGCAGTAGAAGACGTTATTGCGGTCATCACTTTCATCGTTAATCAAGCTCTTGGTATAATCCATATTGGAGTAAACCATCTGAACTTTCAGCATCGTTCTGACCTGTCCAGCATCAGCCCATCCGGGACTTCCACACTGTGGACACGCAGATGTATTTTTCCCGGTTTCTTCAATTTGTGCATGAGAACAGTTTGGACAAAGCCTCCATCTTGCTGTCTGTGCAGTCGTCAAATCGACCTGATCTATTGTTAGCTTACGTCCATCAACATAGAAACTGTTGTTTGGTGCAAACTCGCTGATAGCAGAAGAGGCACTACGGCTGTACTCATACACCATCTTCTCATATTTTTTCTTTTGTGTGGGTACTTCTTCCTCTTCTTTACGATAAAGGATAGCACGAAGAATAATTCCCGCTTCCGGAAAAGCGTAATTGGGCAGTAAGCCTTCATCGGACAGGAAATTAAAGATATTCTTTTTCCCGATTTCCTGCAGAACAGTAAGAAGCGCAGATTCTTCGCTCTTCAATTCTTTGATTTCTTCATCATACGAACTGTCTTTCGGCTTGTTTTCCAGTTCCTTAATCATATCCTTAAGAGCTTCAACACTTGCTTTCAACGCATCCTGCTGTTTTTTCAAATCCTCAAACGCATCCAGGATTTTTATATACATCGGGCTTTCATTAGAGCCATTGCCTCTGGCAAATGCCTGCAATTCTTCTTTTGCATTCTCATCAAGATATGCTGCAAACATCTGCATGAAAGAGTTCAGCTGACGGGACAGCGTGCTTTGCACATAGTTCAGGAAATTGAACGGGAACATATCATCAGGGCGGCTCTCCAGCTTCTTCAGGATAACGCCGACTTTATCCGGAATTGCACCGTCAGGGATGCCCTTTTTAACCCAGGAATCCATGCAGAAAGCGACAAACTGTCTTTCAAGTACCGCAGATGCTTTGAGAAAAATCTTGGGCGGCGTAACATTGCCCGCAATCATTTCCAGAGGATCGGCATAGAAATACAAATCGTGAGGTTTTGCATTTGCAACAGCCAGGGTCAACGCATTCCCATCCTTACGTCCGGCACGTCCAGCACGCTGCAGGAACTGGCTCTGCGCAGGAGGCATGCTGCACAATATAATAGTAGACAAGTCGCCAATGTCAATACCCATTTCCAAAGTCGGCGTGCAGGACAATACGTTTGGATCCCAAAGCTCTTGCGTATCTTTACCACGCTTAAAGTCAGTTTCAAGCTGCTCTCTATTTGGGCGCTCCAACAAACCTGTATGCTCTCTCGCGTTGATACGCACAAGATCTCCAGCGCTATAAAGACGACCGTAATAATTAATTTCTCCGGTTTCGTATTTCTCCAGGAAACCGCCACAAGTGGAGCGCTGACAAGGCGCACCATTCCAAAGCTCTGCATTTTCAGCTGAAACAGCATATACAGAACCGCATTTATCACAACGCATCTGCACCACATCATCTGTAATGAAAACACGCTCTTTATTTAATCCATAAATCTTATAGTTGACAGAGGAAGGAACCAGCGATACTACATGAAGTTTGACCGCCTCTTCCAGAATATATTTGCTGATTGCACGGAAATTGCTTTCCTCAATCATCACCTCACTGCAGCACGATGCGATCCAGTCCACATACTTATTCGATGCAGGCGAGTCAAACTCAAAAGATGCCCGTCCGCTGCCAATATGCTCTGCGATGAAGCGAGGGGTATTTCGCCCCGACTGGCGACCGGGAAGCCAGCGGTTGCGATCATTTGACAGCATATAGCCGTTTCCGTCCTGTGTTGTATACTCGTCAAATACCTTGTCTTCAAAAGCACCATTTGTACGCATCAGATTCAGATAACCAATCACCATGCGTTCAAATGAAGCACGGCTTTCCGATGTAAGCACCCCCAGTTCGTTGACGGTTCTTTCCTGTACAGCATCGGCAATCTGCGTGATGTCATCCGACACAAAGGAAATAACAGAACAGCTGGACTTTTCGAGCGTTCGGCCAATCTTACCCGCAAGGCCAAACTCAAGCATGATTTCATACTTGATTCGCTGTTCGATTTCATACATCAGAATCTGAGACTGTTTGTCTTTGCCCAGTTTCCGTTTTTCAACCATGTCCTCATAGGCATGTTTCCATGTCATATTCGGAGCAATAAAGAAGCTGACAAACTCTTCATCCGTCATGCGCTCATGCCAGTATCCGATGAATCCATTCTGAAAATCAGCCAGGTTCTGACCGGCACCGAACTCAGTACAGTATTTCTGAATAGCAGTTCTAAGCCCAAAGCGCCACGTTCTGGAATTGAAGAAACCGGCCCTATGTGCAGCATCCTGAACATTATCAGAAAACGCCAAGGTTTTCTTGTCGTCGTTGAATCTGGACGCAAACATCTGAGATATACTTGCGCTAATCTCAGTCGCGCTGCGGAGACCCATCAGCGAAAGGCCGCGACGGCTACCACAGCAGGGACAGACATACTGTTTGTGGTTCTTGGTGCCTGATGTTCTGATAGGGTTAGGAATCAAGACATCGACCATTTCGGCACCGCAGCCCACACATTCGTCAGTCCCTTCCTCGCCAAGTTTCACTTGCAGACAGTCGGGACAGATCCTGGCGGGAATCATGCCGGGGATTCGTTCTTCATGGGAGTGAGGGAACATCATCACAATTTTTTCATCTGCGCGGAAGTACAGATTATAAAACGATTCGAGGTTCGTCATTGTGGCGTTGCTGCGTTCATTAAGAACGGATACCCAGCCGGTTATTCCGCAATCACGGCAGTTGACAACAGGAAGATATTGCTTAGCCTGTTGCTTATTCAAATCATTTGCAATCTCGTAAGTGATTTCTTCCGGATCGACCTTGGCAACCAAACGGCGAAGCTCACGCATCCAAAGTTGTACCTGGACGTTCAAAAATGGACGCAACTTACCAACCACGCCAGTCCTGGCATGGGAAATCAGAGCAAATAAAGAATTGATAACAGTGTCGGAATCAGGCAGGGTTTTTAATTCAGGGTAGTGCACTGCCAGATCTTCCGCTATTTTTGAAATCTGATAATATATACCGCCAGTCAGGTGAATGACAGACTGCATAAAGCTATGGTGCATGAGTTTATGACCAAGCTGAATTCTGCCCTCCTCGCTCAAAACATCCAAGGTGAAATCAGGGAACCAATCTTTGACTGCGCTTTGCAGATAAGCGGAAGGTTCATCTTCCGCAGAAAGCCTCTCCAGTTCGGCAGCCTGCTCGGCTGTCGGCATGGAAAACTCTGTTACCTCAACGCCCTCAAAGAATTCCTGCGGGCTTAAACGATCTTCAGTAATAATGGCGTCTTTGTCAAACGGCTCTCCAAAGATCTCCTCAGCATAGCTCAGGATACTGCTGTTGTTCTCCTTGGAACCCATTGTTGCAGAGGTGCCAATGCAGCAAAGGTATCCGTCATAGATACCCAAACGGCGCTTCAAACGGCGAAGCAGGCAAGCCAAATCCGTACCCTGTGCACCATCGAAAGTATGCAGCTCATCGACCGCGATGTATTTCAAAGTTTCAGAGTCGTTATCCTGCCACAAAAGGGCGTCTTTCGGACGCACCAAAAGATAGTCCAACATTTTATAGTTGGTCATCAGAATATCTGGTGCATTATTCAGCATCGTCTCATGATCTGTGATAACGCCGTGTTCACTCATGGTACGAGCCGGTGTATGCTCCTGACCTCCGACATACATACCGACAGTAACATTTCCACGGAGTTCATCACTGCCGTAGATCAGTTCTGCGATACGCTTTGCCTGGTCTGTTGCCAGAGCATTCATCGGATAGATAATGAGCGCTTTAATTCCCCGTTCTCCACGATGCTGGTAGCAATACTCCAGAATCGGGTAAAGGAAACATTCGGTTTTACCGGAACCGGTGCCAGTAGCAACCAACGTGGATCTACCATCATCTCCGGTCAGTCGCTCAAAAGCTTTCTGCTGATGTACATAAGGAAGATATGCAGGGTGGATTGCTTCAAAGCAAGTCGGCATCTCCTCCGCGACACGGAACGGCAGACGCACAGCAACATAAGGCTCATGGTAAACAGAGCCTTTCGTTGCAAGCATTTTCTGAACCGAACCTTTGAACGGTTCGTTCGTCATCGGGAATGTGGTTTCTATGTAGTCCCCGATGCCTTTCTGTAATTGTTTCGCAAGTATGGATGGTAACATACTGCAATCCTCCTTTGTTTATTCTCTTAGCGTTACTTATGTCTATTGAGATATATAGGAATCTTTTATTGCTTTGAAAGTCGAAGCCTTCATCAGGTACAAATCACCACGACTTCTTGTCATAGCAACATACAGCTTGTTAAGTGTCGAAGGTTTTACCCTGTCAGGATTGAACTTATCACTGTCAAGATTATCCAAGCCATCAGTTAAAATTACACAAGCAGAATTAACTGTATCTCCCTTGGAATACGACCAGTTAAGTGCCGGGAATGAATATTTACCAGCGTCCTGGAATACCAGTTTGACGATCCGATCATTCTCTAACACAGAATTTGGATTATCATCAATCCAAATTATTGCTCCGGAGTGATCTCCGTTTGACGCAATATCAATGTGAAGTTTTTCGCTTATATAATCACATATCTCCGCCGAACATCGTCTTGATTTATCCAAGGTAGTTGTATCAACTTCAAAACCAGAACTTTTCAGTTCTGCAACAAAGGCATCATAGCTTACATCATTGGACTTGTTCTTAAATGGTTTGCCAGAATTATTCGTCGCAGAAACAGAGTGTTGATGGTAATCACCTACAAGAACAACATCATTGAGTTGCTTTGCCAGCGCCATAATCAATTCATAATCGTATTCTCGAAAATCCTGAAATTCATCAATCAGCACGCAATCATAAAATAAATTCAGGCGCGTCGCTACTCTCCTTACAAGACTTTCACGATTATGTTTTACCTGCAACGCAAGTTCAGATAATGTGGCACAATAGTATTGGCCATTCCTTGTAGTATAATGTTCCAATCTATCCTTCGTGGAATAGCGTGGATTGGTAACCTTTTTCCCGCCCCTTCCAAGAATACGCATTGGTGGGGGATCAACTATACAGATTCCGCAACTAACAAAGTCAGGACAACCAAAATGTTCTGCTATACTCGGTTCATAGGGCAATATCATTTGATGATACACAAATGAATCAAAGGTAGATACCGTAGTTAATTCTGGTACACACCCATGAGCATCGCATAGCTCTTTCTGAATATTGTGAATGTTTTCATGGGTAAAGGCCAGTATCAAATTACGTTTAGTCGGGTCTATCTCATGGCAGATATGATAGGTTTTTCCCGCACCGGCTACTGCCAAAATTACTCTCTTAGCCATCCAATCGCATCCTTTATGTACTGCGGCACCACGAAAGTCTTACCGGAAGTAAGCATCTGATATGCCACATCGACTTTATGGTTTAACATTTTGCCTAATACTTGCTCATAAACCTTACCGCGGAACTTGTATTCTGCTCCTGCCTGAACATCAACCATTCCATCCAAGGTTTCTTTATTTTCTTTGTAAATACAAGCTTCCCAAGTCCAATCTTCTACTGTTGCACCCATGAAAATGTGCTGTAGATTGTTGGACTGGTTAAAGGCAACTGCTTTTGTAATTCTGTATTCTTTCTCGTCGTTATCTGTGACAACAGCAATCCTCTTATCTGTTGCCCGCGCAATTTCGAGATAACGCTCATAGGAAATGCCATTGCAGGAAATCACAGAAATACCATCTTCCTCGATGGTGTGACCTGTGATCTGCTGGTAGAACATGGGTAGAAGGAGAAACTCTGTTGCTCCTTCTACCAAGAACACTTTCTTGGATAGTAATAACTGTAAGAACGCATTGTCGTCAGCTCGCACAAAGAACTCAGCCACATCAGGCCTTACACCTTTTAGGCTCTTTACTCCATCTTCGGTGATCCACAAAACATTAGTTAAGTTCAATCGGCTGGCAATCATATTATTATGAGTCGCCACGATAATTTGCGAATTTTCTTGCTGATCTGAAATCTCCTGGAGCATCTTTCTCAGCGTTAAAAAACTAAGATGGTTTTCCGGTTCCTCCATCAGGATAACATCCAAGCCATTCGCCCTATCCAGGGCAATTTGCGTTTTGATAAGGCTTTCCATGCCGCTTCCACGGTTTTCAAGGGCAATCGAATCTTCGTAAATAGACAAAACGGTTTCTAAGACAACCTTCTTGCTGTCTACGCCAAACTTCTGGTTTTCACTGAGTGCAGGCAAGCCAAGGTTATCAAATGCTTCAATGAGCTTATCTCTGAACTCGTTCTTTGCCTTTGCTTTTGTAGCATCATCGTACCTGCTTGTGAACAAAGTCCTATTGAAGTAGTTAAATGACGGAGCTGATGCACTACTCGTCGTGTCAATAGCCAAGAAGTTAAGCGGTCTCTTAATCATTTGGTACGGACGATTGGAAAAGGTTGTCCAGTTTAGCGTATAGTATTCGTACGGAATCTTCCCTTCCTGAATGGACTGTTCCATACCGGCACCAAGTTCCTCGTCATACTTACACTCGAAACGTATACCAAATTTTTCAGTCTGCTGCTTTCGCTGCCCATACACTTCTCCATAAAAGTAGGAGGCGTTTTTCTGTTGCATATCAAGCGCCAGCTCTACCTCGATTAAAATTCGCGGTAGAGTCTTGATGCTCGGATTTGCTTCAAATTCTGCTACTTTCTGTGTATTGAACAGATCTCGCAGCACGGATTTGTCGGCATTACGATACTGCTGATTCAAAACCGTCTTGATTGCATCCAAAATCGTGCTTTTTCCAGCTTCATTCTCACCTACGAGAATGTTCATGTGTTCATTGAACTGCACATCCAAGGAGATAAATTTCTTAAATCCTTCTATATGCAGCGATTTTATGTAGTTCAAGTGATTTACCTCCTTAATGTGCCTAAATCATTAATGTTTATCGAAATAAGCCTTTAGCTTATCGATTGCCATGTTTTGAAGTTTAGAATCTGTATGGAGCTGTGCCCTCACACAATGATCTCTCAGATAATTAACAACATCAACACGACTCATGCCAAGTTCATTCATGTAATCTCTCAGGGCATTAACCTGATTGTTTACTTTGACTGTTGTTATCAGTTCTGTAGCTTCTGTGATGCTATCTACGCTATAGAATTTGCTCAGCAGACGCATAATCTCGGTTTCGGACACTTTTAATTCCAAAAATGCGGCAATAGCACGGCAAACATCTTCCTCTTTCTGACGTGCCACAGCGAGTGCGGTTTCTTCTTCGTAGTGATGATCCATCGCATCACGGAAACAATCACGGAGAAATGAAGAACCTTTTTGAAGCATTTCTTTCTTATCCATATCTTATTCCTTCCCGTATTTCTCCTCAAAGAACTTCCAAGCAATCTCGTAATCCTGCTCTCTGTCGCAGCGGTCAAACGGTGCAACATACTCAATCGTGCGTTCAACAGGGCCGCCGGGCATGGTGTCGTCCATAATGGTGCGGGCAAATACATAACCCGCCGGGGCGTTTTTCATCACGCCATCCCATGGCGCATCGCTGCGGCGCACAGGCTTCACCGCGCCGGGATTCTCCCATTCAGGACGACTGAAGCCCACGCCGGTGAGACTGCGGTTGTTGGTGAAAGTGATGCGTCCATTTGCATCGTACCAGGTATCCGCCTCGTAGCTTTGTAACACCGGGAACTGGATGCGGTAGATTGTCTTGAGCTGCTGCAAGGTCATTCCCAGAGCCATAGCAGTCAGCACATCAATTTCTACCAGAGCCTGCCGCCGCTCATAGTCCGTGCGTAAAGGAGTATTCCAAGTCCATTCTGAGGTCAGGTTGCTGAAGCGAGTATTCGCAAGGCGTGAGTCGGATTTTGACCAGGAAACTTCGTTGAATTTTCTATCGTAATTCTTTTTTAGGAGATCACGATAATACTCATTCACGGAATTTAACAAAAGTGCTCGTACTTTTATATCGGCAAATAGTTTATCCTCTGTCAGCCAAGGAAAATTTGAAACACTATCGTATCTACCGTTCGATTTACCTCCGGCTTTGATGAGAAAGTCGTAGGGAATACTGGACATTAACGCGCCTAATAATAACACATCATCAATCGCAATTCCAAACAATCCGTCAATGTGCTTTGTCCTAGGAGGAATAATAGATGCGATTAGCGTTCTTTCTCCACCTTGATTCAGCATTTTCCTCATAATAACGCGATAGTCGCTCGTGTAGTATTGTCCGTTTGATAATTTGGGAATCTGCTTATAATACTCTGAAGCATTTCCGCAGGGAGAATAATTGCATCTCTGCAAATAGTTTTTATCTAATCCCGTAAGGTCAATACTGTCATAATCACTGTTTAATCTACACACTCTACGCGAGGTTTTAAACAATGGGTTCGAAACACCTATGTGAGGTCCTGAATAAATCAAAGTCTCCAAGCTTTCTGGAAAATGTACATCACGTCGAGTCAGACCTTTATCCTGACTACTTGTCTCTTCCCACATAGTAGTTGTAAATATACTATTACCCAGCGTTCCGAGTGTGGTTTTGGAATTTGCAAAACATTGTAAAGCCTCAATCAACTGCTTTGCATGTAACACCGGCAACTTTGCCTGCTTCCATTGCTCGCTGCCATCAAATAGTTTTGCGAACACAACCAGTTCTTTTTTGGTAACGTGGATTGCACGATCCGGGTGTCCTGTTGTATTCCAGTCACCGTTTTCGTCTTTAATGCCCGGAATTGGTGCAGATGCGTCGCCCTCGTAACACTCTGCGATGGTTTTAACATCATAGAGATTGCTGATGGTGTCGAACGACACCATCAGTGGACCACCATACACATTCAAACTGAATGTTGTATGGTGGTCCACTTCGGGAAATAGCTTCCTCTCGTTTGCAAACTGGAAATGGTATCGCAAACGAGGATACAGCTTTTCCCGAAGTGCACCACCCTTGGGGTCGTCATAGACTCCCTCAGGGTGTACAAAAGCGGAAACGCCGCTTTTATTATTCTTATCCCACGCCAGCGGCAGAAAGCATTTGAACAGATTTGTCTGTTGACCTTTCAGGTCCGGATAATTCTGTACGGCATTTAAGAAATTCTGTTCACCAGACATAGACTCATACTCTGCAAAATACATGTCGCAGGTAGTAATGTTTTCAAGCGCATGTGCACGTTCGTGTGTGGTCTGGTTTGCAGTCAGCTTTTTCACTGCAAACATAGGGTTGCTGTCCGCCAGAACGCCCTGCTCGTTCCACTCAATCTTAATCCAAGGCGGATTTCCGATAATCAGGTCAAACCCTCCACGCTCTGCAAACAGGTCGGCAAATTCCAGTTCCCAGTGCATGAAGTGGTTCTGCTCCGCAATGCGCGCAGCAAGATCGAGCCTCGGATTTTCCTTGCGCAGGCGAGGAATATCGACGACAGTATCTGTACCATAGGTATCAATGATGTCCAGCGCCAGCTGCTCCATTTCAGTGGGGAACAACGTCATCTGGCCACCCTTAACGGAGTCGGTAACTTTCACGGACGCCATCGTACCCTCCAGAATCAGCGACATATCAAACAGAAATTCACTTCTGGTAGGAAGCAGGTCAGCCTGATCAATCGGCCAGAACCACAGAGCACACCAGTAGTCCATGGCGAACTTCAAACGGGCATAAGGGCCGGCATTACGCATATGTTCGCTCTTATACAATTCACTGAAGATTTTATCCTTCTGGCGGATCGTGGTATGAGAATCCTCAGCCTCATCGGTATAGCCAAACACCGAGAGACTGTCCTGAGTTTTCTCGCCAACCTCTTTACGCAGGTCAATCTGTGCCTTCCACAGCTCATCAATCGCATCAGAAAGGCGTTGTAAAGTAACAAGATCATCAGCGCTATAGGGAGCTGTGAACTTTTTGTTCCAGTCCTTCATGCGCTTGATATTCTCCGGTTCAAGGGACTTGATCACCTTATCGCCGTAGCTGCACATACCGGGGTCACCCAGCAGGAAGTGATAAATCTGACTGTAGCCCTTTTTCTTTTTGCGTTCGGTTCCCAGAGGCACACGCTCCGGCGCGTTCTCATACCAACGCAGTCCCTGCGAAGTCGTTGTCAGAGCAGATTCCGAATAAACTTGACGTCTTGCACCAATCAGGGAGTTACCGTTTACAAGCTGCGTACCAAACCACGGTACAAAACCACCCTCATATATCGTGTTCAGCCACAACGAAACCTCCGCCAGCTCCACTGCAACAGGGTTCAGGTCGATACCGTAAACATTGCGGTCGGCTATGAACATTTTTACCTTTTGCAGTTCCTTAAAGCGGTTTTCATAACCGATGATTTCGCCGGTTTCCTGTTCCTTTTTGGAAATATACGCTTCGGCCAGCTGATTGATGGCCTCATTCAGGAAGGCTGCGGAACCCATGGCAGGCTCGCACACAGTCAGATGGAGAATTTCATCAGCGGTTTTGTCTTTCAAGAGCTCCTTCAGGGCATATTTAACCAGACACTTTGTAAGAACCTCCGGCGTGTAGTAGGATGCGGACTTTTCCCGCTCTCTGCCTGCCAAGCGATAAATGAAAGTGCCTTTTTCATACATACGGAGCTTGCCCTTCTTCTCGCCGGATTCATAGCGCACACGCTCCTCTTCCGTGTACTGGTCAAGCTCAGATTCAGATACAAAGTAGCCAACATCCAGCTCATTGAAACTGTCACCGGCGCGCTTTACTTCGTAAAGATCGTGTTCAGCAATAAAGCCACGATAGGAAAGCAGTGCTTCGTAAACTGCGCCCATTTGGTTGATACCAAGATTTGCATATGAAATACGACCACGGCGGCCATTCCTTCTACCCGTGGCTCTTGTCAAACTCATAAGGTCAATGATACGCAGCATACAGCTGTTGCGCAGCTTCGCCGCAGTAATCATCTTGGTATATTCAGGGTCAAAGATATGCGCCTTCAACGGAGCAATCAGGAACATATCATGCAGGCTGTCGGAGCCTGTTGCTTTTTGCAGCTCATCTTCTGTCTTCGGATAGCCGTCATAAATCAATTCATAAAGCTTTGCCAGGGTTTCGTGCAGGTAGTAACCGTCACCAACTTCATCAACATCATCCCGAATGTTGTCGGCGATATCCCGCAGGCTCTCCAGAGAATAACCGGAGTAATAACTCTGCGCTTTGATCGGTGCATAGCCAAGTTCCGGTCTGGCCTCAATGAAGAGGACAAACAGCATACGATACATATAGCGCAGGCACTCCAGCGTCAGCTGACCGGCATCCACCGGATCTGCTTCCAGGTCACGGCCGAGACGCGTTTTCATATCATAAAGAACTTCATTTCCAAGCAGCTCAATGCTCTCACGAAGCGCATATTTCAAATCCTGAGAAACTCCGGAAGCGTTTTTCTGACTCTGTTCATCCAATTCATCCAGCAAAACTTTTCCGTCATCCGGGCAGAGAGAGTCCCTGTGCAGAAGAACCGCCATTGCCTGCAGGGTTGTATTTTCCAGCCGAGAGAAAATCTCCTCCAGTTCAAATTGCAGATAGCGCTTCTCATTCCACTTGTTGCGGTCGATCAGGGCAATCTGATTCATGCCAATCAGCATAATAAAGCGAGGCGGTTCAGCGGAACCAAAGAGAATCTTTGTTACCAAATCCTCGTTTGGCATTTCACCCAGAACACCTTTATAAAGAGCTCCGGCTGCATCTTCATCCACATCATCCGCATTGAAAACGAAGCTCTCCATAATGCCGGCATCCGTTTCCTTCGATGCGGACAGCAATACCCAGAGCAAGGGCGCACCATTGCTCTTCGTCATTTCCAGATAAACAGGAACAGACAAACCGTCATCAACGGTGATTACTTCAGGCTTTGCTTCAGGGTAGCCTAACGATTTCAGATAGTTGTCTGCCAGCGTTCTGATATTCGCCAGCACCTGCATATTTACAGAAGAACGGACAAACTTATCGTGTGCCGTATAATACTGCCTTGCGTTCTGGCGCAGAAGTGACCAGGGAGTGCGAATTTCTTCCGACTCTCTTGCTTCTGCATTCCATCCACTGATGGTGGCACTCGCGTTCTCCTCAAACACAGTGGAAAAATAATGATTGGTAAAGTATTCGTTTTTATTGGTGATACCAGTTAAATCCATGCTCATTGCGATACCCCCATAAGTACAGACACAACTCTAATGTATGGATTGTTCTGTATCGTCAAAGTCTCTTTCACCCAGTTCATAAACTGCTCGAAAAGTTCGTCTACCCGACGTTCCTGTTCCTGTAGTTTCCGTTCATGCTCAAATAAGGTCATCTGATAATATTCCTTGTGCCTTTCCTGCAGTGCAATCAGTTTATCAACTTCTTCATCCAAAAGCGGGCTCATTTCCGTCTGATATCTCTTATAGTGTTCGTCCAGGTATGCCTTGGCATGGGCGACCACATCCTGCATCAATGCGCCAGCATCGGAGATTTCAGCTTCCGTAATGCAGTTGGTGTTGGGGATCTTGGAATTGCTGAGCCCTGCTTTCTGAACCATTTCATTCATAGACAGTACCTTAACAAACTTACCGTTCTGGTACAACAAACCAAACCACTCGTCAACCAGAGGAGTAGACTTCAGGTTCGGTATACTGCCGGTGACAATATAGATAATCTCTCCAGCTATCAGTTTGCCCGGAATTCCTATCACAGGCGCTTCATTTCTCTTAAACAACAGACTCGCCTTGTCATTAACCCAGCTCATAATCGGATGAAGCTTCCAAAGATATTGCGTGGTAGGCCAGGCGGACTCATCCATATTTTTCTGCATACTATTTCTCATCTGTTCCATGCAGAATGCCTTGTCATCAGAAACGCGGAGTGTTTCACCTTGGGGAAGCGCTTCTTCCGGCACAACTGCTCTCAATCGGCGTTCCATATCCGGAGTCAATCTGATATCCAGGCCAGAAACAGTTTGCAGCCTTTCAACAGGATGGCTTTCCGTTTGATTGAGATACATAAGCGCTTGATACAGATATTCCAAATCAGAGAACAAAGTCTCATCGGTGACAATTTCTGATTTTTCCTCTTCCTCGGCCTCAGCTTCTCCGGCCGCCGCCATTAATGCTTCAAACGGGTCAAAATCGTCCTCTCCTGCATCCAGTGTCTGTTCAAAAGCATCAGCATTGGAACCACCTTCAATCGCTTCTGCCACAACAAGTTCTTCGTCCTCAATCGTAAATTTGCCCAGCAGCAAAGAGGGATCGCCAATATTCTTCAGCGCCTGTTCTTCTTTCGTAATCAGGATTTCGATAATGCGCATATCTCCCTTGATTCGCTTGTTATCGCTCTCAATGAGCATATAGCGAATATCAGGACGTTTCTGCTGACCATATCTGTCAATACGACCATTCCTCTGCTGGAACACCATCAAAGACCACGGTATATCAAAATGAATCAGACGATGGCTTAAATAATGCAGATTCAAACCTTCTGAAGCAACGTCAGATGCGACTAGAACACGAACCGGAGATTCGGTACGACCGAAGTCTTCAACGATACGCTGCTGTTCAGCATCACTCATCCCACCGGAAATCTCTTGAATCGCATTTGCGTTCAAGCCAAGATCCTGGCGAAGTCTTTCAGCAAGATACTTCATAGTCTCAATACGTTCCGTGAAAATGACTACACGGTCGCCAGTATCTGCCGGATTCCAGCCGTACTCCTTGCTGCGAAGGAGTTCCAGCAGTTTCTGATAACGAGTAAATCCATCAGGCGTAATTGCTTCCAGCGCAGTTTTCAGTTCTTCCAGCAAGCGAATATCCTTGATGTCATCTGCGGTATATTTTTTGTAAAGTTTCTTCAGCCGCGCATCGATACTCTTAATGCACGCAGCAGGACTGGAGAACAGGGATTTTTCCAGACTGGTCTTAAACAGCTGGCCAGTTCCCTTGGTTTTGCCCAAATCCATTTCCAGCTGCATTTCCGCAAAAATATCAAAAGCATATTCTTCCTGAGCAGAGGCATGGCAACGCTCAAGTGTGATTTTTCTTTCCAGGAAAGAACCGCTGACCTGGTCTTTGACATCTTTTTTGAAACGCCTGATGCACAGACCTTTAATATCTTCGGGCGTGTAGTTTTCCGGATCTGCAATGGCCGTAGAATCAAGCATATTCATCAAAGATGCAAAACTCTTTGCCCGACCGTCATGAGGCGTTGCGGACAGCATTATCATCGTATCGCTCCGATCTGCAAGGAGCTTTGCGAGACGAGAACGCTGAGCTTGATGATCTCCGCGTTCCGCAACATTCTGTGCTTCATCGATAACGATGATATCCCAATATGCATTTTCCAAATGAGTGCGGTATTCAACATCACGTTTCAATGTGTCAATAGAAATAATCGTCTTATCATAATAGAAAAACGGATTATAGTTTGACGGCAAGCTGGCGCGAATCTTTTGGATACGATTGGAATCAAGGCGCACCAAAGGAATGGTGAAACGGTTCCACATTTCCTTTTGGAACTGCGTCATCATACTCTTGACGGTAACGACCAATATTCTTTTTCCTTTACCGCGTGCAATCAATTCAGACATCAAAATGCCCGCTTCCAGTGTTTTACCTAGACCAACAGTATCAGCAATAAGAATTCTCTGTCTTGGCCTCTGCAAAGACAGTTTTGCGGGGTCGAGCTGATACGGCATCAAGTCCATTGCTGCTTGATGACCAATATGTAAGTTGGAATCGGTAGGAATCTGCTGACGCCACTGACTTTCCAAATACAGCAATGCTCTTTTATAGAATGGAGAATGGTCGGCAACCAGTTTCACTTCAGCAGGATCAACGACTTGAATCTGCTCTAAATCAGCGAGAAAGATTGCTTCTCTATCCTTGACCAGCGGAGAAACACCAACGCAATATAAAGTCTTATTACCAAGACTGTTTGTCTCAATCTTTTTAATCATCCATTCTTCATCTCGGATGATCGTTCTCATACCTGGAGCAAAATCTACCATTTCCTAACCTCTCTCTTTCAAAGGAAACTATGGTGTTGCAAAGCATACGCCATCTGCTTCGGTTATTTCTTTCTGCTCAAATTCTGTTTGAACAGTGCGGTCATAGCTTCCTTGCCCTTCTTGGTGCCGATTTCGTCAATACTCATTTCGCCCTTGAAGACCAGTTCCATAATTCCAATGTAAGCCTCGCCCAATGCTGCTGTGATGACACCGGCTGTTCCGGCGGAGATAGCTCCGCCTGCGATTGTTCCTGCGCCAGGGATGAATTTCAGCAGATTTGTTACGACGGTCTTGCCCAGGAGCGTTGCGCCGCCAGCACCAATTGTAGAAGACAGCAGTGCGGTGATAATGCTCTTGTTTACTTCAAATCCGAAGATTACCGTGATCGAAGCTATCATTCCCACCTGGGTCGGGATAAGTAAAGCACAGTCAGAGAACGGGATTGGTGCAGCTCCTTCACCAGCCGCTGCAACTGCCGCAGTTGCTACCGCTGCCTGTGCACGGCGTTTTTTTTCTTCTAAACAAGCAATCTGCACGTGCTGGAGCGTTTCCATCAGTTCTTCGGGAAGAGCCTCTCCCATAACCTTAATCAGAACATCAAGTCCATAGGCTTTGGCAGTGCCCAGATCTTCAATTTCATAATCTTCGGCAAGAACAGGAATTACCTGGATGACATCCAAATTCTCGTCAAGAAGCATCTGACGCATTTCCTGTGCTTTCTTCTTAGAGAAAGACTGTGTCAGAACAACTACGATAGGCACCTGCGTAATCTGATTGTCCATAGACAGCTCTCTGAGCCACTGGATTTCTTCTGGCTCGATTCTGTTGGATGCCGTATTGATGCAGTACCAAATGCAGTGGATCGCTTTGTTGATATCCTGCGTCGCCAGTCCTTTGCTAATGGTATCGATAACTTCTTTTTTTACCTCTGCTTGGACTTCCTTGCCCAATTCAAATCCACGAGTATCATAAATGGCAAGAGGGACGCCCTTTTTTGTAATTTTACGCATATGGGTAGTTACGGGTTTACCCATTCCGGTTTCAGCCAGCTTGTCCTTAAAGACAGCATTGATTAGCGTACTTTTACCAACACCCGTTTTGCCTGCAACAATGATGTTCAGGGTGTGCAGATTTTTGATTCTGTCCGCAATTGCGTTGATCGCTTCTTGCGCGATTTTTTCTGCGTCTATTCCGCTCATTTATTCTTCCTCCGTAGTTTCGTGGGTTACGATTTCTGGTCCCATATCGTCAAAGTCGATGTCTTCTCTTTTCAAAGAAGCCTTGTATGCCTTGTTGCCATACTTCTGAATAAGCGGTGGGATGAACATAAAGCCCACAACGGTAAGGGCTGCTCCGGCAGCAACAAGAAGTATCGTGCCACCAATGTTTCTCTTCTTACGATTTTCCATATTCTTCTCACTCCTCCTCAGCTTATTAGGGCTGTACGCTTATGTACATTCCTCTGAATAGGACTTGTAATTTTCGCGGATAAAAATCATTTTGCGAACACCCATGCTTTGCTTCTATTTATATATCTCTCCCATCAGGTATGCGCGCTCCGCACTCTTAGTTTATTTTTCTTCGTCTGGATCTGGATCAGGAACAAACTCCACTATGTCATCAAGAGAGCAATCCAGCGTTTTGCAAATCCGCTCCAAAATATCGATAGTAACATTTTCTCCGCGATACATCTTGCTGACAGTATAGTGACTCACTTTCGCCTGTTGCTCCAGTTCCTTCTTTTTCATGTCTTTGTCAATAAGGAGTTTCCATAATTTTTTGTAGCTTACAGCCATAATTTATCCCTCTCTTATTTCCGGCAAGTGGTTAGTATAATTCACATTTTATTATAGCACGAAAGTATGAACAATTCAATCTCAATGTGTGTCATAAAACACATCCATCCGAAAGTTTTACGGAACGAACTCTTCTTTGGCAAGCAATGCCTTCCTGATCAGAAAGGCTCAAAACAAAAAGATTCCGCCCGGAGGCGGAACTTTCTGTTTCTGCTTGTTGGGGACAATCCCCAACCCCCAATGATCGAAGATTTCATCTTCGGCGGCGCACCTGACGGCGCTTATTTTTCTTCCTGCTGGTGTTCGCGCTGAGGCGCGCTTCTGACATTTTCAATGCCGAACAGCCCAGCCAAATTTGCCTGATAAGTCAGCAGCTCCCGATACTCATCTTTCGCCCTGTAGTATTCCGGGTATGCCGCCTTTTTCATCGCCAGCAGTTCGGCGTACTCTGCCCGGAGCGCTTTCAGGGAGGGAAGCTGCTTCTTGTGTGAACCGGCAGTTTTACCGGAAGTGTCAGAGGGAAGCAGTTCATCAAATGCCCGCTTGGACGCTTTGCAGAGCTTGATTTCATCCTCGTGTTCCTCGTAGTACGCCTTGGAATAACCGGACGCCCGATAGCCGGCATAGATATCCTTAGTTTTGAGATAGTTGGTGATGTGCTTCTGGAGCACTGCAATCTCATTCAGCCGTTTTTCGGCAGAAGTGATCTGCGCGGACAGCGCATCTCTGCGCTGCTTTACAGCTTCCACCGATTCAGCGAATGCCCCAAAATCATCTGCGCTGGTGAACCCATGCTGCTGGTAATACAGAAGCGCCTTGGCCTGCTGTTTGGTAATCTGGTTCTGGATAGACAGATCGTAGTAACGACCGCGTCCCTGATTCTGTTTTGCTTCCAGAGCGCTGACAAGTTGGGCTTTCTGTTCTGCCAGTGGACTGCGGCGTTTACGCGGATTATGGATACGCCTGCCTGCCAGCACTTCCCGAATGGCATCCTCCTGATATTCCTCCGGAAGGGAGCGCATACGGATATTGCGCTTCTGGCGCGGATGACTGAAAGTGATGTTTTTCCCGCAGGTAACAGTGTAACCGGCCTGCTCCATGAGCGAATAAAAGCCCTCAAGGTCATGCGGCTTTTTCGCCAGTGCTGCATCCATATCCAGACAGAGGCGGTCGCGGTTTGAGAGCTTTTCAATATCGCCCTGCCAGCGGTTGTAGCTTATGCCGTGGGGCTTCGGATTTTCAATAACGGACAGTCTGTGCTGAACGCAGATCAGGTCGCTCAGCTTCCGGACTGCCATGGTGCTGCCCCAGAAGTTCCGGAATTTCCGGGTGCAGTCAAGACTGGTAGAGTTCCAATAAATGTGGTTATGGATATGCTGCTTGTCCGTGTGAGTACAGACAATAAAGGCATGATTGCCTTTTAAGAATCGCTCGGCAAATTCGTAGCCGATGCGGTTCGCCTCCTCCGGCGTAATCTCACCGGGGCGAAAGGACTGGCGCACCTGATAGGCGATCACATCACTGTCCTGTCTGCGGCCGGTCAGCTGAAAATACTCACGCTTGGAAAGTGCAAATTCTGCGTCTGCGGTCTCCGGGTCGCAGGCATAGGCGCTGATCAGCTGGCCATCCTGGGTCTTATCCGGATTTTTGCCGTAATCCAATCTGTCGGACAGGCATTGCCGGATGGTTTTTCCCTTGTTCTGATGCATGGGGATAATACGCGTTGTTGCCATATCGGTTCACCACCTTTTTCAAAAAAGAAAGGCTCCTGCCGGCAAAAGCAGAAGCCCTCATCAATGTAATTCACTTTGCGCCAACCTGGCGCAAAGTTCTGTTATCCGTACACGCTGTCCTGAATCCAGTAGCGGAATTTCTGCACCTGTCCCAGCAGCATGATGGAGAACATCGGAAGTCCGAATGGGGTGAAGAGAAACGCCGCAATCAGTCCGCAGATGCCCTGGGCAGTCTTTCCGTCAAAAAGGATGCAGAGCGCGCCCAGCCCCACGGCAATGGCGATGAAATTCATAACAACAGCGGATATCTGAACCAGTTTCGACGCCAGCCATACGAAAACGGACAAAACGGCAATCATCGGTGCGCAGAGAATTTTCAGCAGTATTTTCATGGTCAGAGCCTCCTTTTCTTCTTTTCTGATTCTATTGTAATTCCGAAATTCAAAACGCTCAAGGATGCGGAGCCGGATAACAAAAAAAGCGGGCAGCAAAGCACGCGGCTCTGCTGCCCATGGGGTGTATTGTCCTTATTTCAAGGCGGACAGTTTGGTGAGAATATCATTCAGACGGGCAGTGGTTTCTTTCTGAAACCCCAGTATTTCCTCCAGATCGGTATCGTAGATGCGCCCGGTATCGTGCAGATGTCTGGCAATCTGATTGATGTTGGCGTTTGCGCGCCTGAGCAGATGCAGCATTTCCTGAATCTCCGGCATATCCAGCTTAATGACCATGCCGTCAATGGCCATCTTCCGCAGGAAAGCGCTGAGGTTTGTACTGCCCGACAGCGCCATATTCTTTTGAATCAGGTCATATTCCTCCTGCGTTGCCCAGAAGTGCATACTGATGTCTCTGGTATCTGCCATAATCAGAGCTCCTTTGCTTTCTCTCTGCCGGGTTTTGACGCGGCATCCGGCAGAGGCTTCTGGAGCTTTTCCAGAACGGACGGCTTCTTCTCTCTGGGCGCTTTCTCCAGTTCCTTTCGGAAATGGGTAATGAACAGATCCGTCAGACCGGTATGCGGTTTGTCCACCACAAAATAGCAGTTGCGGTCTCCTCCCCAGGAATCGGGGTTCGGCACGACCGGCACGGTCTGCGCCCACTCCCGGTTGGCGCGGCTGATGCGCCCGTCCCAATCTTTATACTGCACTGTATTGGCCAGCACATACTGGATTCTCTCCATGCTGAATTCTGCGCTGACCGCATCAAAAACTGCCTGAGAATTCAGACGATTGTTGCCGTAATTCTCGGAAATGGCTTCCTCAATCGCCTCCTTACAGGCGATGTTGGCCTGATAGGATTCTCTGTACAGCGGCAGTTCTCCATGCTCACGGGCATAGGCTGCATCATGCCGGTATAACGGCGTATCCGTTGCGATTTTCTTTTCCATGTTCAGCGAACCTCCTTCTCGGTTTCATTCTGTTTGGGATGACTGTCCCGCTGCGGCAGCGGGGCATGGAGTTTGGCCAGCACAGACGGCCTTTCGGATTTTGCACTGACCGCAGGGCGCACCTCCGGCTCGCTGTCCGCAATCTCGGCCATTGCCTCCATCGGCGTCCTGTCATCGATATTCAGCTCAATGTTCAGCTGTGCCAGACGGGCGGATTTCTCCTTCAGCTCCTGCTCCTGCGGAAATGGCTTGCCCAGCTCCGCTTTGGCAGTATCCATCTGCGCATAAAGGGAATCCAGCTTTTCCTGTACGCGGGCAAGGCGCGTCTCCATTCCGGCAAGGGCATTGTCGATGCGGATGAGATTGCCCCTGGGGTCTTTGCCCAGCTCCACACGATGGGACATTTTCCCCTTGAGGGTCAGCACATACTGCTTGCCGAAATCCTCCAGCGTCAGAGACATCTGAAAGCCGCGGTAGCTGCCGATGGGCACCGGCTCCAGCCCCTTGACTTCCTTCATGGCATCAGCCAAAGCTGCACCGGCGTTTTCCTTATCGGTCAGCACATCGCCCCGCACCGTCATGCCGGCAAAGCTGTCCTGCGGATGGGGGTGTTCTGCCATTGTCTGCATATCTGCCTGAAATCCTGCGATAAATCCCTTGTTCTGCTCAATCTGTTCCGGGAAGTGACGGAGAATGTTGTCCTCCAGCCGGTACTGCTGGCTCTGATGGTTGGCTTTCATCAGCTTCAGCCGTGCCACATCCACATCCAGATCCATCTTCTCTTTGATGCGCTCGTCACCGGCGCAGAGCGCCTTGATCTCCGCGTAGGACAGCGCGGTTTCATCAATGTCCTCACAGCTTCTCACAGGGCTTTTGCTTGTCATAATCTGCGAAATGAACTTCTGCTTGTTTTCAAGCGTCTGCCAGAGGTAGGCGTCAAAGGTGGCTTCCGTCACATAGCGGAAGATATGGACTTGCTTATTCCTGTTTCCCTGACGGATGATTCGACCGGAGCGCTGTTCCAGGTCGCCCGGCCGCCACGGCGCATCCAGATCATGAAGCGCCACAAGCCGGTCCTGCACGTTCATACCGGCCCCCATTTTGAAGGTGCTGCCCATCAGCACACGCACCTGACCGGAGCGGACTTTGGCAAACAGCTCTTTCTTCCGCGCTTCGGTATTGGCCTCATGGATAAAAGCAATCTGCTCCCTGGGAATACCTCTTGCCACCAGTTTCTCCCGGATGTCATCGTAGACGGTGAACTCAGGTTCCGGCGGATCGTCCTTAACAGCACCTGCGACAGCATGAAGTTCCGGATTATCTAGATTACCGCCGACCGCCTTGGCTGCTTTCGCCGCTGGAGCACCAGTTTTGGGTGTGCTCAAGTCGCAAAACACCAGCTGGGTCAGTTTGTCTGCCTGACCCTCGTCCCAGATGCGGTAGATGTTATCCACGCACATATTGACCTTGCTGGACGGATCATCCGGCAGATCGGGATTGATGATGCGCTGGTCGAGTCCCAGCTTTCTTCCGTCCGTAGTGATGCGGAGCATATTGTCCACACTGGCGTCCACCGCGCCGGCATGGACTTTGGCAGCGCGCTCGGACAGCTCCTGCACCATCGCCTGCTGAATCTCTGTCGGCTGTGCCACCACATTGTGATAGACAGCTTCCGGCACGGGAATGTGGAGCTGGTCGGATGTCTTGATGTCGGCCACTTCCTTGAACAGGGTCATCAGCTCCGGCAGATTGAAGAACTTGGCAAACCTTGTCCGCGCACGGTAGCCGGTGCCCTCCGGAGCCAGCTCAATCGCCGTCGTAGTTTCACCGAAGGTGGAAGCCCAGCAGTCAAAATGAGCCAGCCCCTTTTTCTGAAGCGTGTCGTGTTGAAGATAGCGCATCATGGTGTAAAGCTCGGTCATACTGTTGCTGACGGGCGTGCCCGTTGCGAACACCACGCCCTTACCTCCGGTCAGCTCATCGATGTAGCGGCATTTCAGCAGCATATCCGAAGATTTCTGCGCATCCGTTGTCGAGAGTCCGGCCACATTGCGCATCTTCGTATAAAGAAACAGGTTCTTGAATGCGTGTGCCTCGTCCACATAGAGGCGGTCAACGCCCAGCTCCTCAAAAGTAACGACATCATCCTTTCTTCCGGATTCCAGCAGCTTTTTCAGCTTGGTTTCCAGTCCTTTCTTTGTGCGCTCCATGGACTTGATGGTAAAGCGCTCCGCACGGCTGTTTTTCAGTTCTTCAATGCCCTCAGTGACTTCCTCAATCTGTTCCCGCAGCAGCCGCTCCTGCCGTTCCATGGAAACGGGAATCCGCTCAAACTGACTGTGCCCGATGATAATGGCGTCGTAATCGCCGGTGGCAATGCGGGCGCAGAACTTTTTGCGGTTTTTCGGCTCAAAGTCTTTCTTAGTGGCAGCAAGGATATTGGCAGACGGGTACAGCCTCAGAAACTCCGAAGCCCACTGTTCGGTCAGATGATTCGGAACCACAAACATCGGTTTGTGGCAAAGCCCCAGACGCTTGCTCTCCATGGCGGCAGCGACCATCTCGAAGGTCTTGCCCGCACCCACCTCGTGCGCCAGCAGCGTATTCCCACCGTAGAGAATGTGTGCGACGGCGTTCAGCTGATGTTCCCGCAGATGAATTTCCGGGTTCATGCCGCTGAAAGTGATATGGGAGCCATCATATTCGCGCGGCCGGTTGGAATTGAACAGCTCATTGTACCGCGTCACAAGCTCCTGCCGTCTGTCCGGGTCTCTCCAGATCCACTCAGAAAAGGCGTCCTTGATAGCCTGCTGTTTCTGCTGGGCCAGGGTCGTTTCTTTGGAATTAAGAACCCGGCGCTCCTTGCCGTCCGGGTCGGTCACGGTGTCGTAGATGCGCACATCGCGCAGGTTCAGCGTATCCTCCAGAATCCGATAGGCGTTGGCACGCTCCGTGCCGTAGGTCATATAGGCGTTTACGTCGTTGTAGGACGGCTGGGATTTTCCGCTGATGCTCCACTCCGCAGTAAACGGAGAGAAATGCACCTGAATACTCCGGCGCAGGTAATACGGCGGCTCAAAGGTTTCCTCCATGAACTGCTGAATGTATTTCTGGTCGATCCAGGTTGCGCCCAGGCGAACCTCAATTTCAGAAGCGTCCAGATCCTTCGGCTGGGAAGAACGGAGCGCCTCCACATTGGGCAGATAGGCCGGATCGGCAGATGCTGCCTGTTCCGCTTCCCGCAGTTTCTGGCGCACATTGCCGGAGAGATACTCATCGGCAGTCTGCCACTCGTTTTTCACCGGGTCCCGGAAGATAACGCCCTGCAGGCCGTCAATCAGCGCCGACTCGTCCATGCCGGTCAGCTGCTGCATATACGGCAGATCAACACAGGCTTTTTCCGAGATGGAGAGCGCCAGTGCTTCGGACGGGGTATCTACGGAGGTCACGACCTCATGGGGCTTGATGGTGCGCTTGGTAAAGATGTCCGCCTTGCGCTTCAGCTGTTTTTCCTCGTCCAGCTCCTCCAGCGTACACAGCAGGTAGTAGGAGCTGTCGTCCTGAAATGCCAGCGCATTGGCGCGGCTGTTGATAAGGCCGTATTTTGCAGAAAAATTATCGTAGAGCGTGTTCAGCTCTGCCTGTGCCTGCCGGATTGCGCTGTCCGGAGTCATAGCGTCCATCTGGAGATCGATCAGGTGGTGCAGGCAGTCACGCAGTTCCACCAGCCCCTTGACGCGCTCCGAAGCGGTCGCGTTCAGCGCCGGCCGGCTCATCAGGCTGTTCTGACGGTAGTAGACCTCTCCGTCCACGACGGTATAGCTGTAGTTTTTGACATTCGGATCTGCGGGAATGCTGTCTGAAAGTGCCTCGTCGTCGCCGAGCTCCGGCAGCTCCGCCGCCTGATAGGTGCCGCGGATGTATTTCACCGCGTCGTGAAGCTGGTAGGCAAGCTCCAGTCCTTCGATGGGTTCTACGGTGAAATCCTGTCTGCCGTACTGGGTGCTCTCGGAGGACTGCCGTCCCAGAATCATCTCCGGATGCTCCACAAAGTAGCTGTTGATAGCAAAGCCGTCCTCATTCCGCCCCAGATGCACCCAGTCCGGTTCAATCTCAATGGGACAGTCCCGCTTCTGCAGGAAGATGATATCGGAGACGACATCCGTGCCCGCATTGGCTTTGAAGGCGTTATTGGGCAAACGGATTGCGCCCAGCAGCTCTGCCCGCTGCGCGATGTACCTGCGGACTTCCGGGGACTGCTTGTCCATGGTGTAGCGGCTGGTGACGAAGGCGATCACACCGCCGGGGCGCACCTGATCGAGTGTCTTGGCAAAGAAATAGTCATGAATGGAAAAACCGAGCCTGTTATAAGCCCGGTCATTGACCTGATACTGTCCGAACGGCACGTTGCCGATGGCAACATCATAGAAATCCCGTCTGTCGGTGGTTTCAAATCCTGCCACGGTAATGTCCGCTTTGGGATAAAGCTGCTTTGCAATCCGCCCGGTGATGCTGTCCAGTTCCACACCGTAGAGCCTGCTGTTCTGCATGGATTCGGGCAGACAGCCGAAGAAGTTCCCGACGCCCATGCTGGGCTCCAGAATGTTGCCCGATTCAAAGCCCATGTTTTCCAGTGCCTCATACATGGCATGAATGACGGTAGGACTGGTATAGTGGGCATTCAGCGTGGAGGCTCTTGCCGCCTCGTATTCCTCCGGTGTAAGAAGTTCCTTCAGTTCCGCATATTCCGCACGCCAGTTTTCCTTATCCGGGTCAAAGGCATCCGCCAGACCGCCCCAGCCCACATATCGGGAGAGTACTTCCTGCTGATCGGGGCTGGCCTGAAGCCCTTCGGCTTCCAGCTGTTTCAGCAGCCGGATGGCGCTGATGTTTGCCTGATACTTGGTCTTGGCACCGCCTGTCCCCAGGTCAGAATCAGTGATGCGGAAGTTCTGCGCGTTCCTGTGGGTCTGTGCCCTGTATTCTTCGTACATCGCCTGTTCTGCCGCACCGGTGTTGGGAAATGTCTGCCACTCGCCGCCGATCTGTACGGAAACCGGATTTGCATTGATAGCATCATCTGTGCTGACCTCCGGTTCGGGCGGCGTATGCTCCGGCTCTGTGCGCAGGCGTTCTGTAACGATGTCATAGGGGAGTCCGGTCTGCTCGCCGGGGTAAACTGCCTCGGTCTCGGAAGTCATCTGCGGCTGTTCAAATGTTTCCTTACCATTCAGCCTGTCGGCGTATTTCTGCGCCTCCTGCGCTGAACTAAACGTCTGATAGATGCCGCCCACATCATAATACTGGCCGTCCCGTCCCTCCGGCACGGAATTATCCCGGATGATGAACGGCTCTTCAAAAGCATCGGAAGTCAGCTCCACGGTAAAGCGAGGCTGTTCCAGTTCCTCAGGTAGCGCATCCAGCATATCCTGTACTTCCCGGTAATGCTGGGAGGAGAAGCTGATGGTTCGTCTGTTGTAGCCAGCATTGGCCACAAGATAGTCAATCCCTGCCGCGTCCAGCTGCGGACGCATCAGGGCAAGCTCCGCTTCAGTCAGTTCGGCCTCCAGATTGACCTGGGGCACCGTCGTCTTTTCCGGGAAGAGAATCCCGCGCACGGTCTCAACCGGTTCATTTCGGAAGATAGGAAACCCGGCTCCGTCCTGGAATGTAATGTCCCGTAGGGAGGCGCGGCCATCCCTGACCTCATCCACCGCAAAGCGTCTGCCGTCCAGCGTCAGCTCCGCGCCGATCAGGTCGTTATCGTCCTGAAAATGGGGTACAGACTCCATTTCCGCAGGCTCAGTTTTCTCCGGCGAAGCGATACCCGGCTGCACATCTGCCGCATCATTTTCCTCGGTCTGCGCCTCATATTTGGAGCGCTCCACATACTCCCATTCGGCGGCTTCCCGCTGGGCAATTTTCTCTTTCAGTTCGAGCAAGTAGTTCTCTGCCACCCATTCGGAATCGAAGTCGGCAGTCACACCTTCCTCATCTACATAAAGGCCGTCGTGCAGATCATCCCAGATGCCATAGCCTTCGTCGGTTTCAATGACAGCGAAGCGTTCATAAGGCGCAACCGCACTCTGCGCAGCAATCTGTTCCGCCTGCGCCAGCATCCTGTCAGCCTCGGTAAAGAAGCGTCCGTCATTCACCAGAATCCCCAGCTGACGCTGAACTTTTGCCCACGGCAATTCCAGCGTTCCATGGTGGGTAACAACAGAAAAGGTATCCGCACCGCTGAATTCATCTTTCAGCCATGCGGCAGCTCCACGCTCCCGTCCATGTGCCAGCATGTAGTCGTTGACACGGGATTTGCTTTCAAAGCTGCCGTTCCAGCGAATCAGGGCATCGCTGATTTCATCGGCTGTGACAGGCTTCGGCACAACAGCCGGTTCAGCCTCCAATACGGGCTCTTTTCCCGCAGGGGACACAGAAAAAACAGGTGCGTCCTGCGTTGCCGAGACGGTCATCTCGGAGGTGTCCACAAACCGCTGAATCTGTTCCTTTATCGCATCCGGCAGACTGTCATCGTAGAATTGTACCGTCCTGTCTGGGTCAATATGGGCGATGGTCTTGTAATCACCGTGTTCGGTCTCTTTCCGGTTCCAGACCGTCACGCCGTTCCCCATAGCGCCGTATCCGATGTCGTAGCGGGCCAGGTCAATCTCCTGTGCAAACGCCCGCAGGGTATAAACGTTACGCTCTTTGCTGCCCTCCGGGGCCGCGGATATGGTCACATCAAAGTGCGCCCGCAGCTGCTCCACATACCCATCGAGAGCATGGGACGGAACGCCGCACATTTCCACATGCCCCACACCGGGGATGTTCCGGGTGGTCAGGCGAATGTCCAGCAGGTCGGCGGCCTGCCTTGCATCCTCGCCGTACAGTTCAAAGAAGTCACCCACCTGGAACAGCACCATATCGTCAGGATGGTCGTGCTTTACATCGTTATAGGTGTTGTAGATGGAATTGCGCCGCAGGTTCTGCTGATACAGCTTCTGTTCCTCCGGGGACAGATACCGGTCTTTCCGGATCAGGGAATCCACACGCTCGGCCACTTTCGTCCAGTTCAGCTCCACAGGGGCACATCCGCCTTTGGTCAGCCGGATGCCCTTGGCACTGTGATCTTCGGAGGAATGGTCTGCTCCGGACAGCGCATGAGAGCGCCCGCCGATGCCGTATTCCTGCTTCAGAAAATCCGCTTTCTCCTTCATGGTGTGGTCTGCGGTAAAATAGGCGTAGATTCTGCCCTTGCCGCCCTCTACAGAGCTGCCGCCTGCAAGTGCTTCGCTGATCTCATCCTCGGTAATAAAGCTCTGCGGCTCTGCAAGTTCGGCAGGCCCGTCCGGATATCCCCGGCGCTCAGCGGAGATGTCCCTGACTCCCTGCCACAGCTCATCCATCCGGTGATAATGAAAGCGCAGAAGGTCTCTGTTTTCCGCATAGTCATTTAGGAATGCCAGAAATTCGCCGCGAAGCGTATCGGCAAAAGCGCTGTCCGCCATCTTTTCCGCAAGCGCTGCGGTGGCGTCCGGATAACCGGCAGGAAGATCATTCATGGAGGAGAAGCAGCCCACCCGGTTTGCTTCCTCACTCAGGTCATGCTTCAGATAGAGCAGACTCTGCGCAAGCTCAGAGCGGACACGTCCGCCGGCCTCGGCGAGCTCCACATTGGTAGCAAAGCTGCCTTCTTCCAGCAGTTGGCCGATTCTTTCTGCCGCAGCCTCCCATGGAATGACCTGAGAATCAGCGGCGTATCTGGCCTCACGGCCTTTGTGCAGATGAATGCCATCCCCGTCATACCACGCGGCATAATCGCCGTGTTCGCCCCGGATGCCGTAGCCGCCATGGAATTCCCTTTGCAGCAGCACCGAGATTTCCTCAATCGGCTTCTGCTTCTGGAACGCATCCGCGATATGCTCTCTTGCGTGGCCTGTGTTGCTGCCGAAACGGAGCATATCGTCGATTTCCGACTGGGAAAAAGAAAAAGCGGACAGCACTTCGGTTGTGCGATCCGCTTCATCAATTTGGGATATCTGCTCCTGTTCCGAGAGGAAAAGGTTCATGGAGAGCTGTTCAAACTCTGCCCCGGCAGGATATCCGTTATTCAGTTCTTCCGGAGATTCCGGCTCACCGGCTGTTAATTGTACACCAGCTCGTTCAGAATGATCTCCTCGGCCTGTGCCTTCAGCGTATTCATCATGCCCGACCATTTCAGCGGGTCTCTGCGCTTCAGCTCCTCCGTCACGCCGGCCTGCTTCGCCATCTGCGGCATCAGCTCGTCCAGCCTCCGGTGCGCCGTCCCGTCGATCTCCCGAAGGTGCGGATACAGCTGCTCCGACAGCACCAGACGGTTCCAGAGAATCGGGCGATGTTCCTTCAGATACTGTTTCCGCATCTGACCGTACTTCCCGATGGGTGTCTCCTCCTGTTCGCTCAGTCTGATGTCCGGGATCAGATAATCCCCGTTCTGCCTGTACGTCATTTCCATATGCCATGCTCCTTTCCGCGATCTGTTCGCGTTCATAGTTTCGGATGGTCGCCCCGATTTCCCGCAGCACCTGCTGATTGATGCCGCTGACCGCCGTTCCCAGCGCGCCCGCCGTTTCCGGGGTGTTGAAATCGAAAACGCTCATAAAGTCTTCGTGTTCAAAGTAGTTTTCCGGCTCCAGACCGCAGCGCAGCATCAGAGAATAGCTGATACTGACCTCGGCGGCATTCCGGAAGGCCACTCCTACGTTGAATTCATCATACTCTTCCAGAAAAGAATCCTCAAGGATGCCGAGGATATCCCTGCGGTTGTCCTCCCAGTATTCCCGCGCCAGCTGAGAAGCCACTGTCTCCAGCTGATCGGCAAAGTTTTCGCCTGCCGGAACGCCATAGTTTTTCTCCAGCATGGAAGACACGGCAGGAATATGCTCCTCACGCAGTTCCCACAGGTTCAGGCTTCTGGAATTGGGCCGGGTACCGGTGTCCGAAACATCAAACACATAGCGCAGTCGCTCGCGGTCGCCGCTGGTATCGATAAGCGCGATGCCCTTGGAACCGCGCCGCACATACCGGCGCATCGTATTGTTCCAGACGTCGAACTCCGCACAGGCGGTGGCGTCCGGGCGCTGGGCATGGATCATGACCTGCTCGTGATACGGGTATTTGTACAGCCTCGACGCGGTGGCGAGGAAGGACTGCCAGCGCTCCAGGCTTCCAGTCAGCTGCCGCTGCGCTTCTTCCGACATTCTTCGGTACTCCTGCAATTTGCTTGCCATAGATCACGTCTCCTTTCAAAAGAAAAGAGCGCCCGTATCACACGAACGCTTTCTTCCTACACATATTTTGCTTTAGAACCATCCTGTTTCAGATTTTTGCAGTAAACCGCAAAAATCCGAAATAGAAACAAAGCCGTATTCCGAAATTGGGTGCGTCTGCACCTTTTTTCGGAATAGAATCAGATATCGAAATCGGGGTAGAGCTCCAGCTGCCCGAACTCCTCATCGGTCAGTATTGCCAGTTTTGCAAGCGTTGATTCGGTCAACGCCAGGAGCTGCACCTCATCGCGTTCCAGGTACTTCTTCATTTCCGTGAGTTTCTGCATCAGGCCGGTGCGGCTGCTGCCGGCGCTGTAGATGCACATCAGATTCATCTCATCATTGGTGAAATTCGTCATATCAAATCCCTTTCTGCGCTTTTTGTCTGCGCGGTCTTTTCACTCCTGGACGGCGCGGGTGCATGGAGCATGGCCAGAACGGAAGGCTTTTTGCCCGGTTCAGAAACCTGCTTATCTTCCTGAACGACCTGTCTGGCTGCTTCAAACAGCGCCGATAAATCGGGAGCCTTTGGTTTGACCTCCGGCTGTTCCTTTGGACCGTTGTTGATGATGCCATCGATCATCCCATAATCATCTTCCATGGACATCTCCGCATTTTTCAGGTAATTGTCCGGCAGGAACGCCGGGAGCTGAACAAAGCCCACGCTGTCCACATAATGAGAGCTTACTGCACCCTGCTGCTTTAAGACAACAATGTCGCTGACGGACAGGCTGTGGCCGGTAAAATCCTGCGGGTGGGCAGTGTTGAACTTCATGTACAGGTCATCCAGGCGAGCTTCTGTACTGCCGTCAGACGGGAGCGAACCGGAATAGACCGGCTCGTAATGGTCATATGCAGGCTCAAGCCCATGCTCCCGGAGATACTGAGAATTCATAAAACGAAGCTCTGCCAGTTCCGAATCTCTGCGGAGCTGATAAATGCAGTAACTGTCTGCCGAATTCTGCTGGAAGGCTTTCTGCCATCTGTTTTCCGTGATGACGGGAAACTGCTCCTTTACAGCCTCCCAGTCTGCGCGGTCAATGCCGAAGATGCCGTCATGATTCAGAATCTCTGTCTGTTCAAAAGCCATCGCCTCGGTATTGTCCCCATAGAGAAGATATACCGGCACATCGCGCTCAAAGAGCTCCATGGCGCGCTCCTTTGTTAGCGGGAGCATCCCGTCATCCGTATAGCCGTAGGCGTTCCGCGCCTCCACGGAAATTGCCGGGTCAGGCGGAATATCCGTCTCCGGCTCCGGGTTCTCCTGCACAGGCGGCTCAATGGCAATCGCTGCATCCTGCGCGGCCTGCAACTCATCCAGTATCCCGATATCCGCAACCTGAAGCGGGGCGTTCTGCCCGATTCCGTGGAAGTTGCAGATTTCAAGCGCTGCCTCGGCCAGCGTGCTGATCTCCATATCCAGCTGACCGCCGTCGATTTCCTTCATGGATGCCTTATCGTAAATCGTGTAATCCACACCGGTGTCCGTGCGCTGAACGTGAAGATACCGCTCATCCACGGCATAAAGGCGCTCCATCGCCATGGCAGGTTCAGTAGCAATCAGCTCTTCCTCGCGCTCTTTCAGGATTTCCGCATAGTGCCGGTCGATATCGTTGATAAGGCCGTCGGCGGTCTTGCTGATTACCTCCAGACTTTCCCGCAGCTCCGGCAGGGTTTTATCCTTTGACCAGGACGCGATATAGCCGAAACTGTTATCACCGGTGGCGATGCCGTAATAGGCGCACACCGCATAGGAGATGCTTTCCGCCTGCACTTCTTCGGTACTGCGGGAGAGTTCCGGCGTTTTCTCCTCAGTATCTTTGGTTCGATTGTGAAGCAGCGCGTGCGCCATCTCATGTATGACCGCAGATACCGTCTGCACCTCGCTCATGCCTTTGCGGATGGCGATGTCCTGATGCTCCAGGTCAAAGTAACCGTCCATACCGCCGCCCATCACTTCCATGGAGATGGGAACCGGAGAGGAGCGGCGCAGCGCCTCCATGAACACATCGTAATTCGCCACATTACCAGATAAGTCATGAGCCAGCTGGGGCAAAGGCTTTCCCTCGGTCTGCGAAACGTCGAACACCGTCACCGGCTTGTACATGGGAATCTGGATGGTCTTTTCTTCCGTAATGATTTTCCCGTCCGCATCCAGCATGGGAAGCTGCGTATCCGGGTCGAGCTTTTCCTGCTCGATTTTCTTCTTGAAGGGAGTCGGGGCGATGATTTTTATGCCGTGTTCTCCCTTGATGACATTTCTGCCGAACTGATTCTTCCATTTGTTGAAGCCCGCCACCAGCGTGGCGTCCGGCTTCTGCATGTGAATCAGCACCTGATTGTTTACGCTGTAATGGTGAAACCGGCTCATGGTCTGAAGATACTGCGCATAGGTCTCCGACTGGAACAGCTCCTTGATGCCGTCCTCAATACTCGCCGTGATCTCCTTCAGCCTGTCCCGGCTGCTCTGTTTTTCTGCCATATACCATCCTTTCCGGGAAACAGGGCGCAGAGCAGAAGCCCTGCGCCCATCTCCCTGTATTATTCATCCGAATTACGGCCTTTGCTTCTGTCCGGCGGGACGGTACCGGCCTCCTTTGCGCGCCTGCTTGCCGCCTCGCGCCGCGCTCTGGAAAACGGCTCGCGGACGGAAACGCAGCTTTTCGGCACAATATAGTTTTTCGCACCGGCAGAGGAGCGTGTTTTCTCCTCATACACTTCTTCCGGACATTTTCTACAAAGAGCATCCAGCTTTTTAAGCAGCCTCCTGTCATAGGTGTAGACGCTGGCGGTATCGTCTGCATCGGAAAACAGGATAATTGTTTCGCGTTCTGCGGGGCTCAGCTTCATGCGCCGGTTTTCTCCCTGTCAAACTCCAGTGCATAGCTGGATTTCTGCCCATCGTCCGTCAGTACGAGGTATGCAGAATAGCTTTTGCCGGCCTTTTCGGAGTACATGCCGCTGACAAAGGTTCTGCCATCCTTCAGAAGCGCCTCCGCCATCTTTTTTGTCAGAATGATGTGCTTTGCGGACAGATAGCGGTTGTCCTTCCAGAGTCCGAAGCGGCAGTCGCGGTGCTCACAGAAAAAGCCGGTCTTGCTCTCCGTAACCGGACCGCCGCAGCGGGGGCATTTTCCGACCACCGGTCGTCCGGACGGGAACAGAATCTCCGCACCGCTTACGGGTTCGTAGTCGCGCACCAGCTCGGAAACCATGCGGCTGATCTGCGCCATAAACGCCTCCGAGGAGAGCTCGCCGCGCTCGATCTCCTTCAGCATGTTCTCCCATTCCGCAGTCAGAAGCGGAGACTGGAGCTGCTCCGGAAGCACCGTGATCAGGGAGATGCCAATGTCCTGCGGAACCAGACTGACCGCCTTTTTGTTCTTCTTTCGCTCCACAAAACCGGAGGAAACCAGCTTCTCCAGAATCCCGGCGCGGGTGGCGGGTGTGCCCAATCCCTTGCGCTCAGCGTCATCCGGCATTTCCCTTGCCCCCGCATTTTCCATGGCGGAAAGCAGCGTATCCTCGGTGTATCGGGCAGGCGGTTTTGTCTTTCCTTCCTCCAGCGAAACAGCAAAACCGTCAATGGACTGTCCTTCCCTCATCGGAGGGAGCACCTTTTCCTTCTGTTCGCCCGCCGCATAGCTTTTCCAGCCGGCGTTCAGCACCGTTTTGCCCTTTGCGGTGAATACCTGTCCGCCGCATTCGACGGTTACTACCGTTTCCAGATAGGAGTACGGCGCACTGACCGCCATCAGCACCTGACGGGCAACCAGCTTCAGCACCTCGCGCTCTCCGGCTGTCAGAGCAGACAGTTCAGCTTCTCCGGCAGCCATCGTGGGAATGACGGCATGGTGATCGGAAACCTTATGGCTGTCGCAGACCTGTTTTGCAAACACATCCCCGACCGATACGCCGAGAATCCCGGCGGCGCAGGCAGCGACGGCCGGAACCCCGCTTTCCATATCGTCCGTCAGGTAGCGGCTGTCGGTTCGCGGATAGGTGCAGAGCTTTTTCTCATACAGGGACTGAAGATAATCCAGCGTCTGCTGGGCGGTGAAGCCCAGGATGCGGTTTGCATCTCTCTGGAGCGTTGTCAGGTCATAGAGCGCCGGAGCTTTTTCGGATTTTTCCTTCTGCTCCACGCTGCGGATCACCGCCGACGCGCCTGCACAGGCGGATTTCAGATTTTCCGCATCCGGCTTGTTTTTCATCTTTTCACTGACTGCCGTAAAATCGCCGGCATCCAGCTTCACCGTATAAAAGGGCTCCGGCTGAAATGCCTTGATTTCCGCTTCCCGCTGTACCAGCAGCGCCAGCGTAGGCGACACCACGCGCCCGACATTCAGCGTGCGGTGATACAGCACCGAGAAAAGCCGTGTGGCGTTGATGCCTACCAGCCAGTCCGCCTTGCTTCTGCAAAGGGCTGCATCATAGAGATGGTCGTACTCGCTGCCGTCGCGCAGGTTTTCAAAGCCCTCGCGGATTGCAGTATCCTCCATGGAAGAAATCCAGAGGCGCTTCACGGGTTTCACGCAGCCTGCCAGCAGATAGACGGTGCGGAAAATCAGCTCGCCCTCGCGTCCCGCGTCGCAGGCATTGATGATTTCCGTCACATCCGAACGGCGCATCAGCTCCGTCAGCAGATCCAGCTGCTTTTTCTTATCGCGCCCGACGCTGTACTGCCAGCTTTCAGGAATGATGGGGAGCTGTTCACGGCTCCATCTGGCATACGCCTCGTCATATACCTCAGCGGAAGCCAGCTCCGCCAGATGACCGAAGCACCAGGAAACAAGATAATTTCCTCCTTCACAATAACCGTCCCGGCGCTTGTCAGCGCCAAGGACGGCAGAAATGGATTTTGCCACAGAGGGCTTTTCGGTAATCACAAGCTTCATATCATTATCCTCTCTTTCTCTGATTAGCGCAGATGCGGTTTGCGCCATTACACTTCATCCGTTTCCTCCGGCTGGTCGTCCTCGATGACGTACTCTTCCTCATCATCTTCGTCATCATCGCCGAAGTCGTAGTCATCCAGATCATCGGGGCCCTTGGTATCCGGCTTCTGCTTTCTGAACTTGAACCAGTACACAGCGCCGCCCGCACCCAGACCGGCAATCAGCAGCAGGAGAAGCAGCGGTGCGGAGCTGCTCTTTTCAGGCTCCGGTTCTTCCGGCTCCTCCGGAACGACGGTGGGTTCCGGTTCCTCCTTTACCGTTCCGGTACATTCCGTCAGGTTGGTCTTGCAGACCGGACAGTTCAGGTCCACATCGCCGGCTTCACAGCGGTCGGTACAGGTGCATTTGACCGTGACCTCGCCGTCCTGCATCAGCGCCATCAGGTCAGCCTCGTCCACCAGATTCAGAAAATAGACGTTTTCGCCGTTCTTATCCCGGTCGATGACGATGTAAAAGGTGTTGTCATTCTTGGACTGCACCGTGATGAACTGCTTTCCGTCCGAAGTCTGGTACACGTCATCCACAAGCTCCAGGTTGCCGTCGGGCGTCAGCGGGGCTCCGGAACTCTCTGTACCGGTCGAACCGGTATCGGCATTATCCCCGGTAACAACCGTACCCTCGCTGACATTCAGATATCCGCCGTACACATAGCCCTCCTTTTCGGGCACGACGACTTTGTACCAGCCGTTTTCCTCGCCGATCACCGTGACGGTATCGCCGCAGGGAAGCTGACCGATGATGTTGTAGCTGGTGCTGGCTCCGTCGCGCAGATTCAGCCTGCCGCCGTTGGTCGTCACCGTTCCGATTTTTTCCGTCTGAACGGCAGTCTGACTGCCGGAGGACTGCTGTTCAGCAGCCTCCGCAGAATCACCTGCGTAGGCAAAGGCGGGAGCCGCCAGCGCCGTCATCATGGCAAGCGCTGCCGCCAGTGCGGTCAGCCCCCTGCGAAGCATCCTTTTAGTTCTCATGTTCATATCCCTCCGTTTCTTCATATTCATCGGTTGCGGGCGAATCCGCAGCCTTGCCGCTCAGAAGCGAGGCAAGCTGTTCCGGCGTCATACCGATCTCACGCACCATACCGATGATGTCGTTGTTCTCCAGCTTCGTAATCTGCTCGGAGAGCTTGCGGTTGCGGTTCTGAAGGTCGGAAATCTTTTCGGTATTCCTGCTTCTCTCCGCCTTCAGCTTTTCAATTTTCGGGTTCATACTGCTCCTTTCTTACGGGCTGGGCAGCCTTCCGAATTGCAGGAAGTGCTGCTGCCAGTAGTTCGTATCGATGCTCGTGTACTGGATGGGGTCGCCGCAGTGGATCATCATATTGTTGCCCACATAGATGCCGACGTGCGACGCGCCGGAGGTGTCATAGGTTTTCTCAAAGAAGATCAGGTCGCCCGGCTTGGCGTTGGCCGGAGAGACATAGGAACAGATATTGCGCAGTCCTTCGGCGCCAAGCCGCCCCACATTCCAGCCCACACCGCAGTGATTGATGACCCAGCTGACAAAGCCGGAACAGTCAAAACTGGTGCTGGGCGAGCTGCCGCCCCAGACATACGGATAGCCCAGGTACTTTTCCGCTTCCTGAATCATGGCCGCAAACTGTTCATCCTCCAGCGCGCCTGCCGGGATTTCATACCGGTACTGGTCGCCGTAATAGCGGTCAACGTAGGAAGAACCGGCGAACAGATCGGGCCGGTTGCCCAGTGTAGACATATAGGAGGCATACAGGGACAGATGATCCTGATCCATCAGATAGACCGGCAGATGGGACAGATTGAAGTTTTCCAACGTCACCGTACAGATGTAATAATCGTAGGGAACCTGCACTTCATATTCGTATTCCTCGATGCTGGTCGCGCCGGTCTCCGGGTCTGTAACCGTGTAATAGCCGGTGCGGGTCTCTGTTCTGTAACGGGTTTCAACCTGCACATCCTCCGTCAGCGTGTACTGGCGGTCGAAGATGGTCTGAAGCAGACCGCCTACCTCATCAATCGTCCATTCTCCCTCCCAGAGTGCGGTCAGCATGGAAATCAGCACATAGGGGTCATGTTCGATCTCATCCAGGTCAAAATGGTATTCGTCGTAGTCATGGGTGCTTTCGTAATTGTCCAGATACTCCTGAAGCTCTGCCTCAAGCCCCAGATACTGTGCCTCCGCCGCCAGCATATCCGCATCGGCGCTGGGATAGGTGGTCAGCACGCCGGAGGATGTGAGCGAACTCATCATCACGGAACAGCTGGACATCACAGTGGAAACAAACAGAAACATCATTCCGATAACGCCGAGAATCACAAAGCCCTTTTTGTGCCGGGCGACAAACTGAACGACTTTGGAGGTTTCCTCACCGGTTTTTTTCACGGCTTTGGCCGCAGCCTCGGACGCCTTGACCGTGTTGTCCGCAGCCTTTCCGGCCTTGGCCTCAGCATAGGCTTTCTTAATGGCGCGCTTCTGCTGGAACCGGGAAGCCGGGCTTGTGCCCCATTCCGGATTCTGAAGCTCCGCCTCCTTATACAGTGCCTTCAGATTGGCCCGGTCAGTGGCGCGTTCCGCTTTCAGTGCTCTGGCATAGGGTTTATCCTGCAATGTGCGGTGGGCGGTATCCAATGTCCGGATGCTGCCCTCGGCGCTGCTGATGACCTCATGGGAGACCGATGCGGAAACGCTGCCGTCTGCGTCCTCATGCAGTTCCCAGTGGGATACTGCCGAAACCGCATTGAGCGGAGAGGCCGCGGCGGCATGCGTGAGTTTGGACGGGCGTTTTTTCTCGGTTTCCTCAAAAACAAGGCGCGTCACGACCTGATTTTCCTTCAGGTCATAGACGCGCTGTTTCTGAACGATCTTCTTTTTGGGGATTTTCGACTCAGCTTTTGTGAGTTTTTTCTGCGCTTTCTCCGCCTTTTTAATGGGCTTCTGAAGCTCCGGTGTTTCCAGCTCCTCCTCTGTAAAAAGAAGGCGGGGCGAGCGTTTTGCCATGTGCATCACCTCGATTCGTATGGTTTGGGTTTTGTTCAGCCGATGATCTCCGCGCGTTCAGCCAGAAATACCTGCTTGCCCTTGGGCGTAACCAGCATCTGCGTGCCGCGATGCCCGTTGGGCGCGATAAACTCACGGACAACAAACAGGCCGTTGCGGTAAGGAAGGGCGTGAGGATGCATGATACCTTTGCTGTCATAGTAGGCATATTTCTTTCTGACGAGATAGGCCGTGAACATGCTCTGGGGAACACCCAGCTCCTTGGCGGTGAGCCGGATACCGGTGCAGTCGGGGCAGTCTACCAGCGCATCGAAATACGCCGCCTTGGGAAGCGCAACGGTCAGCTGCGCTTCAGCCTGTTTCAGCTGCCCGGCCAGCTTTTTGTTGAGATTCCGTTCTTCCGACAGTGCCCGAACGACCTGCGCCGCCACATCGGCATTGCCTGCCGCCTGTTCCAGCAGCGCATCGGTCATATAGGCTCCATGTCTGCGGATAGAGGGGAGAACTTCGCTCGTCACCCAGTGCTTGAAGCGTTTGGCGCTTTCCAGTTTGCTGGAGAGGATCAGGCTGTAAAGCCCGGATTCATTGATAAGAATGCTCTCTTTCCGTTGATTTCCGTCAAAGACCATTCCTTTTGTCCGGTCTTCCGGCGCCACATGACGGTTAATATCTCGACTACCGTTTTGGTACCCGAGGTTATCCGCCACGTCTTTTCCAACGAACCAGGGAACTCCGTCCTCCGTGACGAAGGTACGGACACACCCGAACTCCTCATTCTGGAATATCTGCATCCTGTTTTCCATATCTTGTCGTCCTTTCTTATCCAGCCTGCTCCTGCGGCTTGGTGGTGATGATTCGGTACAGCTCCGTATCCTTCGGGAAGCGGTCTACAAACGGAAGAATCGTGCTGCCGTAAAAAAGAAGCCCTTCGCCTTCACCGCTGTGGGTGACATACGAGAGCTGATGGGGAGAAATATTCAGCTGCTTGGCGAGAATCTGCCGGTCGCCGGAAGCCTGGTTCAGCATAAACACATAGTCGGAGTTTTCAAAGATGTTCTCCACCTCGCGGGAGGAAAGCAGGTCTTTGACGTTCTGCGTGATGCCGGTGGGAATGCCGCCCCATTTTCGGAAGCGCTTCCAGATTTCCACGGTGTACGCCGCCGTCTGCTCCTCGCGGAGCAAAAGGTGCATCTCGTCGATGTAATAACGTGTGGATTTGTGCGCCTCGCGGTTGATGGTGACGCGGTTCCACACTGCATCCTGCACGATCAGCATACCGATTTTCTTCAGCTGCTTGCCCAGTTCCTTGATATCGAAGGACACGATGCGGTTTTCAATGTTGATGCTGGTGCGGTGGTTGAACACATTCAGAGAGCCGGTGACATAGATTTCAAGCGCTGTGGCGATGTACTGCGCCTCCTTTTCCTCCTGCGTCAGCAGCGCATTGTACAGATCCTCCAGAATCGGCATGTTTTCCGGCACGGGGTCAGCCAGATAATCCCGGTAGACCATGCGGACACAGCGGTCGATGATGGTCTTTTCCACCGGCTGCAAGCCCTCCTTGCCGCCTACGATCAGCTCGCACAGGGAGAGGATGAAGTCGGATTTCAGCGACAACGGATTCTCATCGTCGCTGTAGTTCAGGTTCAGGTCCATGGGGTTGATGTAGTCGCTTGAAGTGGGCGAGATTTTGATGACCTGCCCGCCCAGGCGCTCCACCAGTGTGCCGTACTCCGATTCCGGGTCGCAGATGATGATGTCATCATCGGTGACGAAAAATACATTGGCAATCTCGCGCTTGGCGGCAAAGGATTTGCCGGAGCCGGGCGTGCCGAGAATCAGGCCGTTCGGGTTCTTGAGAAGCTTTCTGTCCACCATGATCAGGTTGTTGGACAGGGCGTTGATGCCGCAGTAGAGCGCCTCCTTACCGCTCTGAAACAGCTCCTGCGTGGTAAACGGCACGAAAATCGCCACACTGGATGTTGTCATTCCGCGTTCGATCTCCACCTGATTGAGCCCCAGCGGCAGGCTGCTCATCAGCCCTTCCTCCTGCTGGAAGTCAAGCCGGGTCAGCTGGCAGTTGTATTTCTGGGCAATGGAGCCCGCCTGGAACACATTGTTCTCCAACTGCTGTTTGGTCTCCGCCACGTTCAGCACCAGGAAGGTCAGCAGGAACATGCGCTCATTTCTGGACTGCAGATCCTGCAGGAGCTTCTTCGCCTCGTTGCCGTAGGTGGCCAGGTCGCTGGGGATGATGTCCATATCATATCCGGCGCGGACGGCCTTTTTCTGCTCCTCAATGGTCATCTTCTGCAGATCGGTGATTTTGCGCTTGATGGTCTTAATGGCTTTGACCTGATCCACCGACTGAACATGCATGGTCACAATCAGACTGCTCTGCATATCCAGAAAGTCGGCCAGCATCCGGTCGTTCAGCTCCGGCGCGAGAATCTGGAGGAAGGAAACCTGCCCGATTTTCCTGCCCATGGTGAAGTTTTTGCCGTTTCGGAAGGAAAAGGAGCTGGGCGCGATAAAGTCCTTCACGGAAAGCCCGGTGGGAGCCAGCCAGTCCCAGTCAAAGAGAAACGGCTGCTCCTCGTCCATGTGGAAGATGCCGTGGAGCAGTTCCAGACGCTGCTTTCCGTTCATCGGGTCAGCCTGAACACCCAGCCGCTTGAAGTTGTTCAGCACATCGGTCTCAATGCGCTCCAGCCGGAGCTTGGCGCTTTTCAGCGAATCGGCCTCGATGCCGAAGGTCAGGTACTTGGTCTTGATGAGGCCATTGTTGCCCTTGGCTAGCTGATTTTTCAGCATCTGGGTGTATTCGGCGCGGATGCTGTCGTAGCTGTCGCCCTTCAGCGGAATGGCGATGCGCTCCGAGTAGGTATCCTTGTTCGCCGCCGTATTGATAAAGGACAGCTCAAAGCGCACGGAGCTGTCAAAGTAGTTGAGAAAGTCGCACCAGCCGTCAAAGATGGCGGCCTTGTCCTCGTTCTGATTCAGCTGGTAGTTGATGTCCTGGAACTGCACCGTCTTGGTGTAGTAATGATCGGTCACGCGACAGATGCCGTCCGGGAACATGCGCTGAAAGGGAATGGAATCCTGCGCGGATTTGTGTCTTTTGTCCTGTCGTCTGGCGTTCTGAATGGCAGCGTTAATCTGCTGCTTTTCCGCTCTTGTGAGCTTTTTCGCCTTGGACAATCTTCTGTACCTCCTTATCCAGTTTTTCCTGCCGCATTACGGCAGAATAGAAGTTGTTTGTTTTGTATGGCCGCTCCTTCGGGCGGATAAAGCTGACCTGCACGATATTGCGGATGATCTTTTCCAGCGGCTGTCCGTTCTTCTCATACATGGCGAACATGAAAAAAGGCAGCATGACAAGCACCATGAGAAGGGTTGCCGTACTGTTGCTGACGTGTCCCTTTATGAGAAAAAAGACCGAAAGCCCCACCAGAAGTCCTCCGCCGAAGCAGACGATCTGGCGCTTGGTCAGGTTGAAGGCGACCTTGGTTTTGACTGCGTTCATGTCCTTGGGTACGGGTACATATGCCATTCTGAATCCACCTCCTTAATGTGCGTTGAACACGCTCCTGGCCAGCGAGCTGGTCTTGAACAGCGTGAAGCACAGCAGCACGGTGTAACCCATAACCGTCCAGATTGCCATGGAGATATCGCTCTCCACGACCATGTTCTGCACAAGGACAGCATAAATTGCCACGCAGACAATGATTAAGAAGCCCTGAAACGCCAGCGCGAACAGGCTTCTGAGATAGTTCTGACCCATCTGGCTCCACTCGTGATTCATCATGGTGGACATGGGGATCGGCGCGATCGATGTGACCAGATAGATCTCGATCATTCTGCCGAAGCAGATGAGCATAATGATGATGGACAGGATATGCATGGTTACGCCCACGATCATGGACTGGAACCACAGGCCGATCAGGCTGGAAAGCTCCATGGCCATCAGCGTTTCCTCAAGCCCCTCTGTGACAAGCTCGATATCCGTATTGCCCACGATAATGCCGGCGGCGTTGTTCACCACCGTCTGAGAAACGTCGAACACCGCCATAACGATATTCCAGGTGTTGGACACGATCAGAATAGCGCAGGCCGTCTTGAACACCCACATGAGAATCGACCAGGTGTCAAAATCATGCATGTTGTTCTTATCCATGATGATGCGGATGAATTCCATGGTCATGACCAGCGCCAGAATGATACCGGCTATGGGCAGGATCACGTTGTTGGAAAGGTTCTGAATCATATGGAAGATTCCGCTGTTCCAGCCCTGCGGGGTCTGACCGACCTGCGTTGCGATATCTCCGACCTTGGTATTTACTGATTCCACCATGCCGGTCAGGTTGGATGCAATCGCTCCGGCAAGAAGCTCCTTGAGCCATTCTGTCAGCGTGTTGAGCAATAAATCCAATCGGTATCGACCTCCTTTCCGGCTCCCCCTGCGCTATGGCAGGGGGGAAGCCCTGGATTTTACTCACTTCTGTCTTGCTGTGCGGCGATTAACCGAAAAGGCCGGTAAGCAGGGGAACAAGAGTCATGCCGATGAGCGCCACGCCGCCGCCCGCCATGAGCTGCTTCATGCCCTGGCTCTTGGCACCGGGGTTGTCGTTGCCGTAACCCTCCATGAGGTTCACGACACCCCAGATTGCGAGACCTGCGCCCAGGGCGATAACGAGAGTCTGAAGAACACCTACTGCGCTGTTGAAAAATGCCATATTCCGATTTGCCGGAATCCTGCGGGAGTATTACTGATAATGCTGTTGTCTCCGGATTGCAAAAGCCGGAACCGACTGTTTCAGCGCCTTTATGGCTGCTGAAACCTCCCGATTCCGGCGTCTCCTTTCATTTTTGAATTGATTTTGATGACTGCGTCTGTTCCGACTTTGCAGCGGGAGTCGGCATCTTTTTTCGTTCATCTGATATCCTCCTTTATCCGCCGGCAGTTTCGCCGGCGTCCATCACGGATGCGTCGATGTCGTAAACGTCATAGACCTCATCCGGTTTTGGCTTCAATCTGCGGGACAGAAAGCGTTCGATGTCGAACTCATTCCGCTTATCCGCATCTGACAGGTATTTGTAATTCGGGTGTTTGGTAATGTCGTACTTATCCGAAAGGAACGGGCGTACACCGCGCAGCTGCAGGATGCACTTTCCGCCGTCCAGCACGGCCAGTTCATCCACAGTGGCAAGGTCTTTGCCCAGCTTCTGATAGTTCAGGCTGTGGCTGACCTCGCGCCCGCGGCTCTCACCGGTGTTGAAGGTATCGATGGTCTCCTTGCCCAGCGTCTGGTTCAGCTCCTTCAGCGTGGTCGGCTCCTTGCCGCCCAGGAACAGGGATGTATCGCAGTTTCCGATGATGGTATCGGCGCTGTCCTTATACAGCGCCTTCAGCTGGGACTGCGCCTGAAGCACCAGGCAGGCGGAAATCTCACGGCTTCGGATCGTCGCCATCAGCTTTTCCAGATTGGGAATCTGTCCGATGTTGGCGCACTCGTCAATGAGGCAGCGCACATGAATCGGCAGACGCCCGCCGAACTCGTCATCCGCCTTTTCACAGAGCAGATTGAAGAGCTGGCTGTAAATCATGGAAATGAGGAAGTTGAAGGTGCTGTCCGTGTCGCTCATGATGAGAAACAGCACGGTTTTCTGGGTATCGCCCTTTTTGGTTCCGCCCAGCGTATCCAGCTCCAGTTCATCATACATGGTGATCTCCCGAAGCTCCTGAATGTCAAAGGGAGCAAGGCGCGCACCAGCGGAAATATTGATCGATTTAGCTGTTTTGCCGGCGGCCAGCTTGTATTTTCGCCATTGGCGCACGGCGAAGTGGTTGGGGTCACGCTCGCCGAGCTCCCGGAATGCGATATCTACGTTGTTTTCAAAGGTTTCATCATCCTCACGCACCTCCATTGCATTGATGAATTCCACAAGTGTTGCGAAGTTCTGTTCCTCCTTCGGCGCTTCATAGTAGATGTAGCCGATCAGCGCTGTGTAAAGCAGGGTCTCCGCCTTGAGCCAGAAATCATCGCCTCCTTTTCCTTCGCCCTTGGTGTTCGTAATCAGGGTGTTGACCAGCTTCAGAATATCCTTCTCGCTGTGGATATAGGCGAAAGGGTTATAGTGCATCGACTTTTTGAAGTTGATGGTGTTGAACACCTTGATTTTGTATCCTGCGCGCTCCATCAGCCGGCCGCACTCGACCAGGAGACTACCTTTCGGGTCAGTGACCACGTAGGAACTGTGGAGCTGCATGAGCTGCGGCTTCACAAAGAACCTCGTCTTACCCGAGCCGGAGCCGCCGATGACCAGCACGTTTTTATTACGGGCTGTCTTGGGGTCCTTGGGACGGCTGTTCATCGTCAGCCGCTCCGTCCGGGTCAGAATGATGTTGTTCCGGAAGTCCGGGTCCATATATGGCTCGATGTCCTCCGGCGTTCCCCAGCGGGCGGAACCGTATTCCGTGTTCTTGCGGAACTTCTTGGCGTTTTTCCCCCGGACATACACAACCACCCACATGATGACCGCTCCGGCGATGCCGATAAGCAGATCCATCGGGTGGAAGCTGGGCAGCGGTGAAGCAAAGGCGCTGCCGAAGCCGTCTGCCAGATGCAGGAGCTTCTGGCTGGCATCCGCGCCGGGGGCGAGGCGTATGCCCTGTGCCACCTTGTCAAACAGGTATACGAACAGAATATAGGGCGCATTCAGAAGCAGCTTCTTTTTCAGCTTTTTATCCAGCCTCATAGCTCCAGCCCCTTGTCCTTGTGCCGAACCCTGTCCTTTTTCACCGCCTGCTCCAGCGGATTGATCGCGCGCAGCTTCTGAATGACGGACGGACGTTCCTTCTTCTTCGCAACGACTGCCGAGTATTCCCGGAACGCCGCGTTCAGCGCGTCGCCGTCCCGCGCCTTGAAAAAGACCAGATACTTGGGAATCTCTTCGGTGGTATCCTTCTTGACGGCATAGTCGATGCCGTATTTCCGGGCCACGCGGTCGAAGTCCTTGATGTTTTTATCGCTGATCTCAATGTTCTGAACGCCCTGATTCTGACCGACCAGCTCTGCCACCGACTGCTTGCCGCGCGGCGTAATGGCGGCTGCTTGGGCTTTCTTGGCCTGCGATTTGCTGTGGTGATTCAGGAACTGACGGATTGCCCACTTGAGTGTGCGTCCGGTCAGCTTTGCGCCGGATATGGTCAGCGTGACGGTTCTGTTTTCAACATCCTCCTGCAAGGTGCATCATCTCCTTTCTCTGCATACTTTCCGGGCGGCGGTTACAGCTCCATGCCCGGCGCTTTTTTGTCAGGCTTCGGATTTGCCGCCGTGGGCTCCGTGGGAATCGCCATGATGCTGCGCCCCATCTTCAGAAACGCCTCCGGCTTTTTGAACTTCTCCTCGTACTTTTTCTGAAGCTCCTTCGGAATGGAGGAGAAGTGATCGCCCTCCGCGCCGCAGATGAAAAAGGTTCCGGCGACAACATCGATGATTTTCCCGTCATCGTCCCGGATGGCGCGGTTCAGCGGCAGGCCGGAAATTTTGCCCTCTTCGTTGCAGACCAGCGTGACCGGATCGCGGAAGAAGGGAGCCTCCTGAATGTAGCCGCCCACGACCTTCTGCATATCCTCAAGGGAGGAACCGATGGTGGTCATCCGGGCATACTGTCCGGGCTCCACAAGCAGAACCTCGATGGGCTTATCCGCCTCGATTTCCTGTCCGTCATTGCAGCTGAACTCTGCGCTGACGAAGTGATCGGCGTCCAGCACCACATCACCCTTGTCCCACATTTCCTCAACCATTGCCTGCGCTTCTTCTCTGGTTGCTGCCTCAACCGTGATGGACTTCTGAAGCGTTTCGGTAATGGTGACTTCAAATTCTTTCATGGACAGACCTCACAGCCCGAAGGCGCAGCGGATTTCCGCGCCGTTGGTCAGTTCGGCAGTCCCGTCCTCCAGCACCTGGGTGATCAGCTTTTTGTCCTCCTCATCCAGCGAAACAATATCGCCGTCCTCCAGCGCAAAGATAATGCCGGGACCGGCAAGGTAGCAGTCGCCGTTCTGATCGATGATGACGTCATCGCTGTTAAAGGCGATGAAAATACCCGAAACCGGCATCAGCTCCAGACTGTCCGCGCCGCCGCTGTTCAGCGCCAGCGTCAACGCCTCATACAGCGTCATGCTGATGGCCGCTGCGCCGGGAATGGCGTAGATGACCTCCGCCTTGCTTTCATCGTCCTCGCCATCGGCTTCCAGATGAATGCGCAGCGTTTCAGGGAAGCCATCCATGCCGTCCAGATACAGGCTGTCCGGCTGGCCGTCCTCCTCGCTGACATAGATGTTCAGATCTCCTTCGATGTTCAGTGTGATATTTGCCATAAAAACTCCTTTCAGCGCTCCTGTTGATGCGCTCTGTTTTTCTGCCAGGCTTCCAGCAGTTTGATGATGGTCTCCTGCATCTGCAGGGGTGTGTAGGACTTCGGAAAATACTTCCGCAGCACATCACCGCGGATGGTTATGCGGTCGAGCTCGCTTTTCTTTTCCTCATCCATGATTTCGTACATGGCTTCCAGTGTGCATTGTCCGTTCTGGCTCAGGCGTTTGAGGCGCTGTGCCTGTGAAAGCGACGGTGTTGCCTGCGCGTAGTCCATGGCATCGAGAAACTGCTCCTGCTCCTGGGGTTTCAGGTAGGACAGCTCGACTGCCGGATTGAAGGCCAGCTCTTTTCTGTCCACCATATCCAGCAACTGCGGAATCAGCTCCGTAAGACGGATAAACCGCTGTACCTGCCGGGCGCTGTCGCCGGCCGGCTGACCAACCAGCTCTGCCGTTCTGAACTTTGCGCCAACTTGGCGCAAAGTGGGGTCGGTGCGCTGTCCCTGATGGGTCAGGGCTTCCATCTTCATGCGGTAGGAAAACGCCCGCTCGCTGGGGAGAATGTTCTCTCTTTGCAGGTTGCTGTCCACCATGGTAATCACGGCGGTATCATCGTCCATTTCCCGGATGATGGCCTTGATATCCGCTTTGCCGGCAAGCTCCGATGCCCGGAACCTGCGGTGTCCGGAAACGACTTCAAATTTGCCGTCCTCCGCCGGGCGAACCAGAATTGGGTTGATTACGCCGCCCGCCATGATGCTGTCGATGGTGTCCTGCATCAGCTCATCCTCATCGTTTACTTTGAACGGATGGTTTTTGAACGGCCGGAGCCTGTCCAGCGGGAGCAGCACGACCTGTTCCGCGACCTCCCATTCGGGTTTCGGCTCTGTGCGCGCCTGTTCCAGAATTTCCTGTGCCTTGCTGTCGGTGTCTTTGTCCTGGGGAGCGGCCCGGGCCGCATGATCCGCTTCCGGCTTTTTTCGCCGGCCTGTCTTACCGGCAGTCCGCTTTGCCGGAGCTGCCGTGTCCTTTTCTTCTGCCAATTTGCATCACCTCCCGGAAATGACAGAAGCCGCAGCAGAAAAGCTGCGGCTCAGACAAAGCCGTTTGCCATATCGTGACGCACCAGGGCGTCGTAGTAATTCGATATGGTCAGCGGCGCGTTGTATAGGGAAGCCAGAAGGTACTGCTTGATGTTGCGCACCTTGCTGGCGTTCTCCTTGAAGGAACTCAGCACATACTCGATATGCGTGCAGTTGAGCTTGAGGAACTGGCTCTTGACCACCTCTCGGGGCTTATCGTCCCCGGCGATTCGGATGTACTGGCGTTTGGAGCAGATGGTATCGAGCAGAAGCTCCATGATCTCCGCGATGGTATCCCGGTCATATGGGTTGTTCTCCAGGAGAATGTCGTACTCCAGATTATCTTCAAGAATTGCTCGATACTGTTCCCGCTCATCCATATCCCGTCCCATCTTATCCACAGGGGGCTGACCGTGACCGCCCACTTGACCGGAAGGGAAAGGATAGGTTTCAGTCTCACTCAAATCAGTATAATTTGAATCAGTATTACTTCCTCGTGATTTTCGGGATTCCGGAGTCGTGAAATTCACGTCTGCTGAATCGTGATTTTCACGAGTCTTGATTCGTGATTCCGGTACAGGCGGGATGCTGCCGGTGGAGTTATCCACAAAGTTCTTGACGAAGATGAGATTGGGCTTGCCCAGCCCCTGACGTTTGCGTTCAATGAGACCGGCTTTGCTGTCCAGCTCGTTCAGCAGCTTGGTGGCCTTCTGATCGGCACAGCCGATAGCCTCCATGACCTCCTCCAGCGTGAAGATGATGAACACGCGCCCCTGTTCGTCCAGCCAGCCGTTTTTACGGCTCAGGCTCATACGGTCCAGCAGAATGCCGTAAAGGATTTTGGCCTCGGCGGAGATGGACTTGAAGCGTTCATCGGTAAACAGCGCCTTGGGGATGCGGTAAAAGGCAAACTGATCTGCCTGGGCACCGTAGAAATAATCCAGCGTCACTTGGCGCGCCCCCTCTCAAGCGAGCGAAGAATCTCCTTCGTACACCAACCGATGCACGGTCCGCACTTGCCATACGGGCAGTCATCGCATTCGCTTACGGGTTTCGTTTCCGGCTTTGGCCGGTCATAATAGCAGACCTTCAGCATACAGCCATGTCTGCCGTAGTAATAACAGTACCGGCAGTCCTTCGGCTTGCCGTTTTCACAGTAATCTGTCATGGCGTTCATCCTCCTGAAAATGGGTACAAAAAAAGCGCGTCTGTCCAGCCGTAAAGGCATTCTCCCCGGAGGGCGAGACAGACGCGCAAGGCGTGTTCATATTCAATTCTGGCAATAAAAAATGGGCTAAGCGTCCAACGCTTACTCCCAGTATAACATCGCTATTCAGTTTCGGCACTGCCCAAATGCAAGGGCTTATGCCGCAAATTCCTTGAAATTACAGGCTTTTTCGGGTGTTAGTCCACAAATAACAGCCTCATTGCCCATTATGTAATTCAGCCTGTACTTCGGAACGACGCTCTCCCAATCCAATTGCAGGGCGTTTCCCTCAACGATATTTGCATTTGTTTTCAGCGGGAGAAAGTCAAGGCTCATGTGAACAATGGCTTCCGTTTCGCGCATCATTTGGCTTTCCGCAATCCAGAGTGCGGTTTTTGCAACCGAAACGGCAAAGTCATTGATCTCAATCCCGTGAAATTGGCTTATCGAAACCTGAATCGGGTCAAGAAGCGCTGAAACAAGCTGTTCGTTGTGGATTGCGGAAATTATTTCGTTTTCAAGCCGCCGCAGGGAAAGATAGGTTTCGGTCAAAAAGTTGCCCGAACCGCAAGCGGGGTCAAGGAACGCAAGCCCGGCAAGTTTTTGCTGAAAAGCCGCCAGTTTTTTCTTTCGTGTTTTGGCATCGGCACGCAACTTGATTTCATCAAGCTCTGCCCGAAGATCGTTCAGGAACAGCGGGTCAATCACTTTGTGAATGTTTTCGATGCTTGTATAGTGCATACCGCCGGTGCGGCGCGTTTCGGGATTCAGTGTGCTTTCAAACACTGCACCGAAAATTGTCGGACTGATTGCGGACCAGTCGAAGCCCGCACTTGCGCGGTTCAAAATCAGTGAAACGATCTCATCGCTCAGTCGGGGGATAACTATGTTTTCATCGGAAAAAAGCCCGCCGTTGACATACGGGAATGCCGCAAGATCATCATCGATATAAGGATCACGATCTTCCGTTTTTTGGTCAAGCACACGGAAAAGGTCGATAAGCGCGCGCCGTGCATCCCGCTCATGTGCTTTCAAATAGTCGTGGAACATCATCGGCCGTCCGAAAACATCCGCATCCTCCGCATAAAGACAGAAAACAATGCGAACGCAGAGCGCGTTCAGACTGCGCAGAGTTTCGGGGTCATCCGGATCTTTGTATTGCTTCAACAGTGCATTGTAGAGGGCTTGAACGATGTCGCCTGCTTTCAGGGAGATTTCCATTTCCTTTTTGATGTGTTCACTTGTTGTGTCAACCAAAAAATCGAGACGGTGGAATTCCTTTTCAAGATCGCACAAAAGAACGGTTTCGGGTTCGTCATTCGGGCGCGTCATGTCGTGAATGTTGAATTGCTGAAAATTGCATACAATTATCCAACGGGGCTGCTCCGGCTGCGGCAAATATCCGCCGTATCGCCTTGCCTGCTGATAGGGGCTGAGCATTGCGCCGTCGGACTGCTTCTGCCCGGCACGGAGATTAATGTCGCGCTTTTTCTGTTCAATCAAAACTTTTGTTGACGGAATGTAACCGTCAATAAATTTTGTTGTTCGTTTGCCTGTTTTTATATCATCGACTTCAACCCGCCGCTCAAAGCTTATGTATTTTTCAGGCTCGTCAACGCCGAAAACCTTTTGAAGCAAGGTTCGCCAAAATGACTGCGCATCCTGCCGCTCGTCTCCGCGGTTTGCCCAGTCTGCAACAAATTGTTTCGCCGCCGCACGGCGTTCGCTTTCGTTCATTTTTCCTCCGAATTAATAGAGCGTTGCTCCCGAAAGCCGCAACATATTAGTATTAAGAAAGACTTTCGGGAACAACGATAAAGGTGTGTCTTTTGCTACGCGCGCAGCTTATCGCCTTCCTGCACCGCCGCCGCGCGAACCGCCACCGCCGCCGCCGAAGCCGCCGCTGCGTCCGCCGCCGAAGCCGCCGCTGCGACCGCCTCCGCCGAAACCGCCGCCGCCGAAACCGCCGCCGCGAGGAGGACGGGGACCGAAGCCTCCGCCGAAACCGCCGCCGAAGCCTCCGCCGCGAGGGGGACGGGGGGGACGCCGCCCGCCTCTGCCGATGGAAGCGATGATTTTAAAGAAAACAAACACGATGATGATTACAATAATAATGCCCATAAAACTTCCTCCCGAACACGAGCCGCAGCTCCCGCATGCCGCGCAGCTGAGTGCGAGGCAGGAACCGCATGAAAGACAGGAACTGCCGGAGTTATAACCGGGGTGGTCATCCGGATAATAATTATTGCCGTTGTTGTTCGGAAAATTATCCGAATCACCCGAACCGTTCGGATCTTGACTGTAATAATTGCAGACAACCTGATTAATCGCGATGAACGTTGCTTTTGCTGCGCTGTCGTAATCCTTTCTTGCAAATGAGGGTTCGCAGTCGTCATCTATGATTTGACGGAGAACGCGCTCGGTAAGGACTCTTTCAAGCCCGATGCCGGGCATTATCCAATAGTTGTCGTCATCCGTCAGGAACAGAATCAGCACGCCGTTGTCCTCGGTCTTGCTGCCGATGCCCCAAGCGTTGAAGAGCTCCGTTGCATATTCCTCGATATCCTGCCCGTTCGTGCTGTCCGTCACAACAACACAAACCTGCGCACCTTTGCAGTTGGAAACAAGGTTCAGATTGCGGTCAATGATGTATTTTTCTGTTTCTGCCGAAAGCACGTTTTCGTTATCTAAAACATAAAAGTCGCTGTTCGGCTGAACGACGGCGCCGGCAGGAGCGGAAAGCACAAGCAGGCACAGCACAACGGCAAGGATTATCGATGCCAATTTAAGCTTTGAAGATTTCATTTGTCGGTGTTATTTCCCTCCGATTCCGTAGATTTTTGCAATTGCGGAGGACAGCCCGCCGGAAAGCAGATCGGAACGCGATTTCATGCATTCGGAGTATTTTGCCCCATAGGTGCGTGAAATTCGCGAATCAGCCGATTCGATGCCGTCCATTGCCGTCATAAGGCTGTCGGTAACACTTCCCTCCGGAACGGAGGCATAAACGCGCTTTGCATCCGCAAGCAAACGTTTGAAGCAATCAAATTTTTCAAATGCGGAACCGCATTTTTCGTATTCGGCAAGATCGTTTTGAAGGCTGCGCACGGCGGGAGAATCCTCCCCCGTGATGCGCGCTGCCTCATCGCAAAGGCTCTCGGCATTTGCTGCAAAAACAACCATGTCGGACTCGAAATTATTGCCGTGTTTATCGGTTTCGGCCGCAAAATGATTGAACTTTTTTTCGATTCGTCCGCAATCCGCCGCAAGCCTTGCGCCGCCGAGAAGCGGCACCGAAAGCAGGGCGACCGCTGCAAGAACGATGACAGCCGTTGAGAACTTTTTGAAAAGAGATTTCATCTTTCCGCCTTCCCGGAGTTCGACTCCGCAGTAATAAAACAGTTTAAAACGATTGATTGAAATGCAGGCTTATTTTGCGGCACTGCCGCCGAGGCCGGTGACATCAACGAGCTTTTTGCGCAGCTCGGATTCGATTTTTGCCATTTGAGCTTCCGCCGCAACACGTTTTTCGTGACCTTCACGCTGAATGCGGAGCACGTCATCCATGGTTGCAATAAGCTTTTCGTTGGTTTCGGTGAGCGTTTCAATATCCACAATGCCGCGTTCGCTCTCTTCGGCAACAGCAACGGTGGAGGAATGCAGCAGTTCCGCATTCTTTTTCAAAAGCTCATTCGTCATATTCGTGACAGCACGCTGCGCTTCAACAGCCTGACGCGAATGCTCAAGCCCGAGTGCAATGACCATCTGGCTCTTCCAAAGGGGAATTGTGTTCACAATGGTGGTTTGTATTTTTTCGACCATCATCGTGTCGTTGTTTTGAATCAGGCGAATCTGCGGTGCCATCTGAATGGAAATGTTTCGGGTGAGTTCAAGGTCATAAATCTTCTTTTCGAACCTTGTGCACATATCGGCAAAATCGCGTGCCTTTTGAGCATCCTCGGGTAAACCGCTCTGCTCCGCTTTCCGCACAAGTGCGGGGAGGGTGGTTGCGCGCTCGGTTTCAAGCTTTTTTTTGCCTGCAAGGATGTACATTGTCAGCTGCTTAAAATAAAGCAGGTTTTCTTCGTACATTTTATCCAGCATTGAAACATCCTTAAGCAGGGTTATCTGGTGCTTTTCAAGCTCGCCGGCAATGCGTTCAACATTGACTTCGGCCTTGTCGTATTTTGCTTTAAGTGCGGAAACTTTGGCGGATTTTTTGCGGAAAAATCCCAAGAAGCCCTTTTCGTCCGCAGCTGCATCAAACCCGCGCAGCTCGCCGATAAGGTCCGTTATCATGTCCCCTGTCTGCCCGAGATCCTTCGTGCGGACGTTTTCAAGCGCACCTTCGGAAAAATCAGCCATTTTTTTCTGTCCGTCCGCGCCGTAACACATAATTTGCGCCGAATTGGTGATGTCAATCTGCTTCGCAAAGGCATCAACGGCGGCAAGCTCGTCGGCGGAGAGATTGGAGTTCTCCTGCATGAGTTCATCGCAGGTTTTGACGGGTTCCGCAGCTGCGGTCTGTTGTTCCGCCGCAGCCTGTGCGCCGAACGGGTCGAGAGTCAGAGTGGGCATTGCTGTTGTTTTGTCGTTGGTTTCCATTTGTTTTCCTTTCCGCTTGAATGCGCTTTGATTTTTAAGTCGGGTTTATTTTTACCGTTAGTCTACGGATGCAGCCTCGCGGCCGAACATCATTCGAACATGCTCGTTTTTGCGTTCACCATTCCGTTAAGAACGTCGATATCGGACGAAATGTCCAACGCTTCTCCGGCATAAAGTGAGTCGAGGCTTGTTTCGAACGCCTTGGCGATCGTTTCGGAATTGTTTTCAATGCCGCGCATGATCTCGGCGGAGTTTTCGCCGCCCGTGGGTGCGGCTTCATGCTCGGCATAGGTCTGCATGAATTTTACGGAAGTCGGCAGATAATATGTCAGGAATCGGCGCAGCTTCCTTGCCTTTTCGGGATGCGCGTTAAGCTCGGCAAGAATTGCGTCGCCGGAGCGGGTCATTCTGTCGATATGCGCACTGACGGCGGGGTTTTTAATGCTGATATTTGCCCGGCGCAGCTGCTCGATAAGCACATTCGCCTGTTCGAGGGATTCGTCAAGCTCCGCGATACCCGTGCGAAAGACAGGTTCGGATTCCTCTTGAATAATCTTATCCTTAAAGAAACATTTCTTTGAAAAAAAGTATGCCGCCGCCGCAATAACGGCAACAAGAACAATGCCGTACACCCTGTACAGCGGGAAAATCAACCCGAAAACGATTATGCACGCCGCCGCCGTATAAGCCGGCATGGGCGACTTTATGCGTTTTTTCGTTATTTGTTTCATATGCATTATCCGTCCTGTATGAATTTGAATACAGCATTCACAAACTTATCATAACATTTTTTTGCAGAAATATCAATTGCCTGAGCAAAAAACCGCACTCCCGGAGCACGAATGCAAAAAAAGCCGAACGGCAGGCTTCCGCATGGGAAGCTTTTGCGTTCGGCTTTGCCGAGAATTGCTTAAAAAATCAATCGGAACAGAGGATTAAGCGGGCAAACATCAAATTGCTGCGCGAAGAATGTCAAGCGCATCAACAGTGCTTACCGTGCCGTCGCCGTTGAAATCCGCAAGTTCAAGCTGAGCATCGGAAAGTGTTTCAAGCCCCATTGTGAAGCGAAGAACCATCAGTGCATCGGATACGGAAACGCTGCCGTCCATGTTGACATCGCCGAGGGCATATTCCGAACCGGAGCTGCCGAATTTGTAGAATTCAACATTGGCTGCATCCGCAATGCGAACGTAATCAAAAATCACGGAATTGAAATATCCGGTCGTAATGCCGGCATAGAGTTTCACTGCCGTGGGGTCGATTTGTTCGGCGCGGACGGATTTGAGGATGGTTTTGGCTGTTCCTCCGTCGGTATGTTCGAGCGGAAGCCAAAGATCCTCGGTTTGGTTTATTGCAGTCCAGTTGCAGTAGGTGAGACCGGCAAAATACAGACCGCTGCCGACGGAACGGAAGGAGAAGCCGTTTGTATAATCGCCGTTTGCCGTCCAAAGCAGGTTATCCATTGATTCGGAGCTGTCCAGCGGGGAAAGAACATATTCGCCGTCCGCCGAGAGAACGACAGGAACGAGCATTGCGGCAAAATTGTTCGGGGAAGCGTTGCGGTTGACAAGCGCATATGCCTGACCGCCGACGCGGGTGACGATAAGGTAATCTCCGCCGCTTTCAAGCGTGTCAACCCGTTGATAATCGGAACTTGATGCTGCTGCATTGACTGTTACGGTACAGGTTCCGATAATGCCGCCGTCAAGGCTTGCTGCGGTGATAACGGCCGTGCCTGCCGTGCTGCCGTAAACAACGCCGTTTTCGTTGACTGTTGCAATGCCTGCGTCGGAAGTTGACCATGAAACACGTTTTTCGGTTGCATTTTCAGGCGAAACGGAGGCGGAGAGCTGAAGTGTCAGCCCAACGTCAATGCTTGCTTCGGCGGGTTCGATATCAACGCTTTCAACGTGAACAACGGGTTCACTTTCGGGAACGGCAAAAAGGGACACGACTTCGGTGTTGCCGCCGATAATGCCGAGACGCGAGGCGGCGCCGGTTTCGAGGTTAACGCTGCAAAGCACGCCCTGAGAGATGTTGCAGAGTGCCCAATACATGGTGTCGGTGTTGTAATCATAGCACATGCTCTGTGCATAGGATACAACTTGGCCGGTGCTGCCGATGTTTCGTGTTGAGCCGTCCTGCTTGTTGATATGGTACAGGCAGCCGTCCATTGCAATGCCGTAAAGCTCGCCCTGTGCATCCGCCGCAAGAGTCAAAATGCCGGTTGTGATTTGTGCTACCTGAGTGATTTCGTATGTGAGAAGGTCGATGGTGACAAGGAAGCTTGCTTCGATTGCCGTTTCATCATCGCCGGAGTCCCACGGGAGGTTGTATGCAACGGCATACAGCCGGCCGGTCGTGTAGTCAAAAGTCATATCGCTCCAACCGTTATAGCTGCTTGCATCGGCAAAAAGCCTTTCGCGGCTCCAGTCGGCGGTGTTGACACGGTAAAAATACCCGTTTTCGGCAAAACCGTAAACATATCCGTTTACATATGCGCCGCAGTTCATGTCCGTATAGTCATCGAACGCATTTTCCTCAACCTGTTCCTCGGTCACGGCGGCGGGATTGTCTGTCGTGAAGGAAATCCAGGCATAGGACAGCGTATCGTCATCGTCAAACACGCGATAGCCGTACAAACGCCCCGCGCTCAGAGCCTTTTCGGGCACGGAGCTGCTTTGTGCAGCAAAAACGGGAACAACGGTGAATGCCATAACCGCCGTGAGCAGCAGGGCAAGGAACTTTTTAATCGCTTTCATGCAATTACCTCCGTAAAAATAGAATTGAAGCAGGAACGGATAACCCGCTTTTCGCAAAATAGATTTGTATGCACGGTTTTTTGCGAAAAACAGTGAAACAGACCCGCCAACATATATATTTTAACAGCGTCGGTATCAAATGTCTATAAGGATGTGACGAATTTTTGCCTTTATATGATATATTAATAATTTAGATTTCCTTCCTGCTCGGCAAAGAGAAAAATGCGCCGTATGAACTTGCGGAAACCCGCTGATAAGGGTATAATGTAGCCTGAGTATATGTACGCATCGACATAAAGAAAAATAATCTGCTCCGACGGCGGACCGTGTCCGCAAATGTCGGACATGCTGAATATACCGAATAAACGCTGATTGATTTTCCTTACCGAAAGGACGGATATAGATTTTGGACAAAAATAAACTTAACAGGCTCATTGCAAAGGTTGAAAAGCCCGCGCGTTATATGGGCGGCGAGCTTAATATGCGCATCAAGGCAGAAGCGGAGTTTCGATTTGCACTCTGCTTCCCCGACACATACGAAATCGGCATGAGTCACCTTGGGTCAAGAATAATTTACAATATTCTTAACAAGCGTGCGGATACGTATTGCGAACGTGTATATGCGCCGTGGGTTGACATGGAAGAACAGCTGCGCGAAAACAACGAGCCGCTTTTTTCGCTTGAAACGCGTTCACCGCTGCGTGAATTCGATGTTATCGGGTTTTCGCTGCTGTATGAAATGTGCTACACGAACATTCTGACCGTGCTTGAACTGAGCGGCATACCGTTCCTCGCAAGCGAACGCGGGGAGGACATGCCGCTTATTGCAGCGGGCGGCCCCTGCGTGTGCAATCCCGAACCCGTTGCGGAAATCATGGACGTTATGTTTTTCGGCGACGGCGAGGAACTTGTGAACGATTTTATGGATGTTTATGCGGAATGCCGCCGGAGAGGGTTGAACAAGCGCGATACGCTCATCGAACTTTCAAAAATCGAAGGCGTTTACGTTCCTGCATTCTATAAAGCGGAATATGACGAAAACGGCAATTTCAGCCGAATTGTAAAGACGGAACCGTCCGCACCCGACAGGATCACGCGCAGAATCGTCCGAAATCTGGATGCTGCGGAATTCACGGGTGATCTTGTCGTTCCGTATATGAACATCGTTCACGATCGGGTTGCGCTTGAGATTTTCCGCGGATGCACACGCGGATGCAGGTTCTGCCAGGCGGGATTTATTTATCGCCCGATACGCGAACGAAAGCCGAAAACGCTTATTGATTATGCGGACAGGCAGCTCGGCTGCACGGGCTATGACGAAATCTCCCTGTTTTCGCTTTCAAGCGGAGATTACTCCGAGATTCATGCAATGGTTCCGGAGATCCTTGAACGGTACACAAAAAACCGCGTTTCGGTTTCTCTCCCGAGTCTCCGCATAGATTCATTCCTTAAGGATGATCTTGAAAAAATGCAGAGCGTCCGCAAGGGCGGCCTGACGTTTGCGCCCGAAGCAGGCACACAGAGACTGCGCGACGTTATCAACAAGGGCGTTTGCGAAGAGGATCTGCTCCGCGCCGTCGGTGATGCGTTTGAATCGGGCTGGCAGGGAGTGAAACTCTATTTTATGATAGGATTGCCGACAGAAACGGATGAAGACATTCTCGGCATTGCGGAGCTTGCACGCAAGGTCAGCCGCTTATTCTATCAAATGCCGAAGGACAAGCGCGGCAAAGGGCTGCGCTGCACGGTTTCGGCTTCAACTTTTGTTCCGAAGCCGTTCACTCCCTTCCAATGGGAGCCGCAGATTTCAACCGAAGAAGTTCTGCGCCGGCAGGCATTGCTGCGTTCCGCGCTGAAAGGCATACGTGGGGTTGAGTTCAATTGCCATTTTTCGGAAACCAGCCGTTTGGAGGCATGTTTTGCACGCGGAGACCGCCGCCTTGCAAAGGTCATCATCGGAGCATATAAGCGCGGTGCAAGGTTTGATTCATGGGACGAAAGGTTCAAAAAGGAAGCGTGGGAAGAGGCCTTTGCCGAAAACGGGCTCACCGTGGAACAGTTCGGAAACAGGCGCATCGGAATCGATGAACCGCTTGCGTGGCAGCATATGGATTCGGTCGTCGGCATGGACTACCTCAGGCGTGAATATCTGCGTTCACGGGAAGGCATTGTAACGGGCGACTGCCGCCTTAACTGCAACGGCTGTTTCGGGGACAGGTGCGGCACGCTTTGCGATATGCACAAGCCCGATTCCGTCTGGGAAATCCGCAAAAAGGCTGTCGGGTCGGAACATGCTCAAAATGAAGATTCCCGCAAAAATATCGAAGGAGAGGAACTGTCGGAATGAGAATCATTGCGTCGTTTTATAAACATGAACAGGTAATGTTCGTTTCCCATCTGGACATGCAGCGGCTTTTTCAACGCGCATTCAGACGCGCCGATCTTCCGCTTGCGTATTCAAACGGTTTTAACCCGCATCCGCTGCTTTCGTTTGCAACCGCATTAAGCGTGGGCTATACTTCCGACTGCGAGTATTTTGATGTTATGCTTTCGGAATACGTTTCTCCTGCGGAATTTAAGCGCAGAGTGAATGCGGTCCTTCCGCAGGGCGTGCACATTGTTGACGCCGTTGATGCCGGAGAGTTCAAAGCCTCGCTCACGCCGCTGATGCGTTCTGCCGAATACGATATTGAACTTGAATTCGCTGAGTCCGTGCCGCGGGAGGCATTTTATGCTGCCGTTGACGAAATTCTGAACGGAGGCGAAATCATCGTTTCCAAAAAGACAAAAGGCGGAATAAAGGACGTGGACATTCGCCCGATGCTGCTTGGTCTTTCGGTTTCGGAATTCGGCGGCAGGACCGCAAAGCTCCGTTTGCGCGGCAAACTGACGGCGGAGGGCGGACTTTCCCCCGAACTTTTGCTCGGCGCATTTTACAAAAAACTCGGCACAAGCGCAAATTCAAGCGTCAACCGCCGAAACATTGAAATGGATTGGACGGTGATAGCATGAAAATAATCGGTGAGCCGGAAATTCCGCAGCCCGTGCATAAACAGACTGTCGATAAGCAAATTGTTATTGACACAAACCCGTACCGCACCCGCGTTGCTCTTCTTGAGGACGGAAAAACGGTCGAGCTTCACATTGAGCAGCGCAGCAACGATATGCTCGTCGGCAACATTTACAAGGGCAGGGTCAGCAATGTTCTGCCCGGAATGGAGGCGGCATTTGTTGACATATCAGAGGATAAAAATGCGTTTTTATACGTCGGCGACAAGCAGAACGAGCAGCTTCCCGGGGGAGCCGTGCTGCCGAAGCAAAAAAATCCGCATGTCTGTCCGGATGTTAAGCCCGGGCAGGAAATAATGGTTCAAATCGTTAAAGAACCGCACGGCACAAAGGGCGCAAGGGTCAGCACTCAGATTTATCTTCCGGGGCATCTGCTTGTGTTCCTTCCGATGGTTGATTTTATCGGCATCAGCAAGCGGATAACGAACGAGGCGGAACGCGCGCGCCTGCGCGGCATAATCGAAAAATGCAATCCGCCGGGCACGGGCGCAATTGTCCGAACCGCTGCCGAAGGGCGCGGCGAAGCGGAAATTGCGGCAGACATCCAAATGCTTGCCGAGCAATGGGCGGAGCTGAAACGCATTTATAAAGTTTCCCCCGCACCGAAGCTGATTCGAAGGGAGGAATCACTGCTTTCACGCACGATTCGTGATTTGCTGAAGGCGGATATACGCTCGCTTGTGGTTAACGATCGCACTCAGTATTATCGGCTGCTTGAAATCGCGGAGGACAACGATCCCGCACTTGCGGACAGGATCGAACTGCGGGACGGAGAAACGAACCTTTTCGACGTTCTCGGTATTGAAGACGATATAAACGCTGCGCTTTCCCGCAAAGTTTGGCTTAAGAGCGGTGCGTATCTTGTTATCGACCAAACGGAAGCACTCGTCAGCATTGATGTGAACACGGGGAAAAATGTCGGCAAAGCAAGTCTGCGCAAGACCATTGTGGAAACAAACTGCGAGGCTGCCGTTGAAATTGCCCGCCAGCTGCGCCTGCGTGATCTCAGCGGAATAATCATTATCGATTTCATCGATATGGAGGAAAAAGAGGATAAAGAAACCGTGCTTGCAACTTTACGCGAAGCACTGCGCGGTGACAGGATGCGTTCGGTGATACTCGGCATGACGGAACTCGGATTTGTTGAGCTGACGCGTAAGAAGCTCCGCGCAAACCTTGCGGACACGCTGCAAACGGCCTGCCCCTACTGCAAAGGCTCGGGCAAAGTGCTCAATGCGGAAACCGTTGCGCTTAAAATCCGCTCCGCGCTGATCGCCCGCGTGAGCGAGGGAGCCGGTGCGCAGCAGCGTTTCACGGTTGCCGCAAGCCCGACGGTTGCCGCACTTCTTCGCGAACACAGCCGCGAGGAACTTCGGCAGGCTTTCCCCGGTGTCACGTTGGAAATCGTTTCGGATGAATCGATGCATTTGGAACATTTTTCGATTCGGACGCAAGCTTAGTATTCGCACGCAGGCTCAGCAAAGGGGAACTCCGGACGAAGCGATTTGCAGATAAACGGGCCGAATCGGCGGTGACGACAAAAATATGGAAAAAAATGACTTGAATGAGAAGAAAACTGAACCGATGCACGGCGAAAAATGCTGCGGGATTCGGCTTTTTGAGTATTTGCCCGCTGCGGACGGCGGCGACGGAACGGATGCCGGCAAAGCCTGCTGCTTAATAAAGCGATTTTGGCTTGAGCACAACGGCGAAACACAGACGGATGCCGGAGCGCGGGCGGATCTTTGCGCATGGACGGCGGAGGGTCACAGGTTCTTTTTTATCCTGCCGAAAGACGGTGCCGAATTAAGCCCGGTCGGGTTTGCGCACCTCGGAAGCCGCGGAGCGGCGGCGGATTGGCTTGAAGATCTGTTCATACTGCCTGAGTTTCAAGGGCGCGGCATAGGATCGGAAGCAATAAAGCTGCTTGAATCAACGGTCAAACAGTATTCCGAATCGATGTATATAGAGGCGGCCGCCCGCAATGAACGCGCAATTCGGCTTTATCGCAGGCTTGGTTACGACTGCCTGAACACGGTCACGATACGAAAGGATTTTGAACCGGAAAAATTCGAAACCCTGCATAAGGAAACTCTGCTTGGAGAAACCTTTGACGTGCGGAGGTACAAACACTGAACCTTAATGGTTTATTCGGCACGGCTGCATGAAAAATGCGAAAGGCCTCGGCAAAGTGAACGATTGTATCGAAGCTGAAAGAAAAACGAAAAAAAATCGGGCACCGCTGCGGTTTGCTGTTTGCGAACCGAGGCGGTGTCCGTGTCTGTCCCGCGGCGGGTTCCGCCGAGGGCGTTCCTCAGTGATTATTCTGAAGCTCCTTTCGCTTTTTGGAGATTCCGATCATTTTTTTGTTCTTTTGCGCCCGTTTTTCGCTTGCGGTCCGCACACTGTTCTCGGCTTGCAGAGCAAGATACAGATCGTATTGCTTTTGCGAGAGCACACCGTCTTCAATCGCCTGCCGCACGGCGCAGCCCGGCTCGTTTTTGTGGGTGCAGTTGCGGAAACGGCATTGCCGTGCTTTTTCTTCAATATCCCGAAAAACTTCGTGAAGCCCCTCTTCCGCCTCGCAAATGCCGAATTCGCGCATGCCCGGAGTGTCCACAAGAAAAATGCCGTCCGCCTCGATAAGCTGCCGATGCGTTGTTGTATGCCGCCCCTTGTCGTCCTTTTCGCGAATATCGCCCGTGCGCATAATTTCCCTTCCGAGAAGGGTGTTGATAAGCGTTGACTTGCCCACGCCGGATGAACCGAACAGCCCGATCGTTGTTCCGGGAACGAGGTATTGACGCAATTCATCAATGCCGACTCCGTTTTTTGAACTTACACAGTGCATTTGAATATTGCCGCAGATTTCGTTGATTCGGTGCATGTATTCACTCAGGTCGGAACATAGATCCGCCTTTGTGAGCACAACCACGGGCTTTGAACCGCCCTGAAGAACAGCGGAAGCGTAACGTGCAATGCGGTTGACGCTGAAATCCGCATTTGCCGAAACAACGAGGAAACAAATGTCAACATTTGCCGCCATGTTCTGCGTTCCGACGCGGTATTCGGGCCTTGTGATCAGACTTTTGCGCGGCAGTATCGAAACAATTCGCGCATCACCGACAGGCTTTCCGACGGGGGATGTTTCAAACTCCGCTTCAATATAATCACCCACAACGGGAATTTCGCCGCGGTAAAGCAGCCGTCCTGCAAGCACCGCATCATGTTCCGCCGCCTTCCGCTCCGCTGAATCCAATGCGATTTGAAAACGGTTCTTGTGCACGCTGACAATGCGTGCGGTGACGGTTTTTGTTTGGTTAAAAGAGTCATTTGTGTTCATTTTATCTGTTTTCCTTATTTTTTATTATTGTGCCGCATTCTGTGTTCGCTATCGGCGAAACTGACCTGTGTGCCGCTTCCGAGTGTGAATTCGAAAAGGGCATAGTCTGTAAAAAAACTTATTCGGCGGGGTTTTCGGTTCACGCCGTACGGCGTTGAAAATGCGAACAAAAAAAGCCGCCCTCGTCGGGTTCGAATGACCCGTGTCGGCGCAGCTCACCAAAACCGTATTCAGCACAAGTCCTCATGCGCTATGCGGCAGAGAAACATGCGGAACCGGCAGAAAAACGGAGTGGACGAGCAAAGAGCCGAAGCAAATATCTTTAACCGAAATCGTCATAATGAAATCCACTCCTTTCAGCAAAAAAAATAAGGTCGGAACTCCGATGAAGCAACGCTTCGACCTGCATATACAGCATATGCGGGCAAAACCGAAGCTTTCCCGTGTTCCGATGTCATTTTACACCCGCAAGGTCGGGCTTGTCAACAAAAAAAAGAACATTCGGAGGCATTGTCGTGCGTTCAATTGCATTTTAATGCTTTGCATGGTATACTCATGCTGCACTTTTTTGTGACGCTGAAAATGTGAAAGGAACAAATACTTTGAAGAAAATGATATTCCGTATCATCTTGAGCATTGCAGGCTTTCTGCTTGTGGCTGAAGGAATCGTTGCAGCAAGCATCAGCAATTTAAACCTTGGCATTGTAATGCCCTTTGTTATCGGAATTCCGCTTATTGTTGTCGGGGTATTCTACCCGCTGCTTTCATCGTGGTGGAGCGTCAGCATCGTCGGCAAAATTTTAAAATACGCAATGATTTCGGCGTATGTACTGTTTGCTTTGCTTTTTGCGGCGACAACAACGCTTATTCTTGCAAACTCAAAAACGACTGCCGAGCCGGAGAAGGCGGATGTTTTGATCGTTCTCGGTGCGGGCATACGCGGAGACTTGCCGTCCGTTGTGCTGCGCAACCGCCTTGACCGCGCACTTGATTGCTATGAGCAGAATCCGGATCTGCTCATAATCGTGAGCGGCGGAATGGGTGAAGGCGAGAGCAGCACCGAGGCCTCAGTAATGAAAAAATGGCTTGTTGCGGCGGGCGTACCCGCCGACAGTATAATTGAGGAAGGCAAGTCCCAAAGCACGGAGGAAAACTTTATCTTTTCATTTGATATTATCAACAGGCTGTTCAACGGCAGCGGTGCGGCAGCCGAAAGCAATCCTCGGGTCGCGTTCGTCACAACCCGCTTCCATGTGTTCCGCGCTTCCCGCATTGCAAAAAAACTCGGATACGATGTGAACGGCGTATCCGCAAAGGATTTTTCTCCGCTTATCGTGAACAACTATCTGCGGGAGTGTGCGGCAATTACACAGTACTTTTGCACCGGAAGAATATAACAGAATGACAGCCTGCGGACTGCGGAAAGCCGTTTTCCCCTGCGAAAAAGCTTTGCGGGAAAAATCGGCTTTTTTCGACAAAGCAATTGAAATCGGCGTTCGTGTATGGTAAAATCATGTCAGCAGTCAGTTAAACTTATATCGGTCATTGAATCATTCGGCAAATTGCTGTTCCAACGCATACGGTTTTAAGAGCGAACGGGTGTTCGGTACGCTGCATGACGGGACTGTTTTAATACTGTTTTATTTTTACACATAATGCACTTAATACACTGCTGAGGCTGGGTTTGAAACGGGAAGCAAAGGAAAAATATGCGGAGATAAGTGAGGCAATCGAACAGGCGGAAAAGGCGGAATTAGACAGAATACTGGACGACATTGCATCGGGCAGCAAAAAGCGGTTAATACGTATTCGGAATAATGAATCTGACATAGAGATGATTTATCTCAGGTGCAGGCGAATTGCGATCGTGCTTGAATATTTCCGGTTTCGAACGCCGAAACAAAACGCAGTGCTCAAAAAGGATTGCGACGACGTTATCAAAATGATCGCCTTTAACGAATATAGACTCAACACGGATAAAGCCAATGTTTTCGAGGCGGCGGACTGCGTTCTTGCGCTGTCCGACGGCGGCATTTCGAAAAAGGACGTTGTCGGCGTATTCTCGAAACAACATCCGAATGACGGGACAATTTACGGTGAAAACAACGAAGAACTGCCGGAACTGCTTTTGAATATCTCATCGTATCTTTTGAAACGGGGAGAAGAGGAGCTCGCGCTCCGCGCGATGCGGTATCTGGTTGAATGCAGCCGCAGGCGGGCAGGAGAGGGAAGTCCGCAGCATCGGGAAATCGTAGCTTCGATTGCTCTTGCGCTTGACACGAAGTATCCGCAATTCAGATACGATATTTGTGCTGCCGAAAATGAAAAATTCGTTCCCGAACCCAACTATGAATACACCGTTGAGGATTCGGATTTTTACTGGGCACTCGGATTGGCGGCAGTTTCGTTGGAAAAAAACGAAGAGGCGTACGAGGCGTTCGATAAATCGTACGGAATACGTCAAAAACTTTTGGGCGAAGATAACGGGTTCACGCAGCTTGCATGCAGAGAGCGTGCAGTCCTGGCGATTATGCTTGGGAAGAATATCAAAGAAAACGTCGATAAACTCCGCATTTTCCTTGAAAAACTGCAAAACGGGAAATTCTCCGAAATAATGGATGGAAAGCTTGCTTTGATCTATGAAGCAAAAACGCTGTATGTTATCCTTCGTTTCGCTGTGGAAGGCGAGGAATGCCGGGAATGCAAGCCGTATTTGGACAGGTACGGTGAGCTGTGCGACGTATTCGGCAAAGATTCAGGCGAAGTTTGTATTAACAGAAGGTTTTATTTCAACGCACTCGGATTGTATTGGATGACGGTGGGTGAGCTTTTCAAAGCGGAGCAATGGTTTAAAACTGCACTTGAGGAGGATAAATGTGAATCGGGAACGGAAAATGACGTCTCCGATGTCGTGATCAAGCTCAATCTTTGTACCGTTGCCATAAGGCAGAATGACCTGGAACGCCTGTGGACCCTTCTTTCGGAGCTTGAAGAAATGAAGGAGGAAGATGATTCGAAATTTACCGACAGATGCAGGTACATGATGCAGTTTGGCATCTGTGTCTTATATGATTTGGATTACTTAGAATTTGACGAGGAAACGGCGGAGCAGTTCAAGGAAGACATCGATGTTTTGAAAGAAGACATAATCAAAAACGAAGTATCGGACAAGCGCCAAGCCGCCGAAGCCGCAGTGAGCGTATACATGACGGCGAAGCTGCTGATTGCAAGCGATTTTGCAACCGAAGCGGAACGCGAAGAGTATATGCGGCTGATTGAGCATGTGACTGAGATTTATGCTCCGACATTGGAACCCTCAAGAGTGGCTGCGATCAACGCAACGACAGCCGGGATTGCGTGCTTGCGTCATGATTACCGTGCGGCATCGGGATATATAACTGCGGCCGAGGAATTTGCGGACAGTACGGAGGTTATGCCTGTAGCACTTGTGGACTTGTATACAAACAAAGCGGTTATCATGTTCGCACTGAATGAAGAGCAGAGGGCAGCGGAAAGTGCGAAAAAAACATTGGAATGTATCGAAAAACAACGCTGTGAATATGTAAAATACTGCAATGATAAGCGTCTGGTAGGTATAATGACATTTGTTCAGCGTGCGTTTTTAACGGTCTACGGCGTGCTGCGGGAAGTTATCAAAGACGATTGGGCACTGTATGAATTTGTAATCCGCAACAAAGCGTTGGCATCGTTGACGGGCAAGGAGAGGAATCGCGTTATTCAGAGCGGCAGGATGGACACTTCTCTTGCAAAAAAGATTCGTGCCGCGCAGGACAGGCTTGCAGAGATTGAGGCGCGGGGCGTGTTTGTCGATTCATCCGCGGATTATGAAGCGGAAAGAGAAAAACTGCGTGAGATGGAAGCGGAGTTTGCGGAAGAATTTCCCGAAGATACGGTATTTACGGATATCACGGCGGAAGCCGTCAAACGAAAGATCCCGTGCAATTCGGTAGTTGTTGAGTATTCACTTTATTTTGAGGCGGAGAAGGCGGATTCACCGAACGAAGAAACAAAGGCGGCGTTTGACGTTTTTGTGATTCAAAAAACGGAAACGGATTGCAGCATCCGCCGGGTTGTTATTCCGAATGCGTCGGATATTGTCGAACGGACAGGAAAATTCAACATGATTCTTCAAAAAGAAGCGCAGCATGAAGCCGATTCCGATGATTTGGATGAGAAGGAGCGGCTGCGTGCATCGCTTTATCATGACCTGATTGAACCGGCTGAGGGATTCATGGCGGGGTTTGAAACGGTTTGGCTTGCGCCGGATACTGTGGCAGTCAATTTGCCTTTTGACGTGTTGGGAAGGTCCAAAAGGGATATTCCCGGGGATAGACATAATTTCGTTATCATTGAATGCTCAAGGGACTTCCTGTTCGGCAGTGACGGGACGGCGAACGGCAGCGGAAGCCTTATCATCGGCAATCCGAAGTACCTGCTCAACGAAAAAACGATATCGCCCAAGGCAAAGCAGGATAGTGATAAAGATAAAAAACACGAATCGGGCGGGAACGAACGCATGGTTTCTTATGCCGATTTGAGAAATCAGGATATTTGCCCGCTGCCTTTCAGCGAGATTGAGGCGAATATGGTGAGCCTTTATTGCGGTGAAAGCTGTTTTGTCGGTGCGGAAGCGAGCAAGAACCATCTGCTGAACTGCGGAACAAAGCGAAATATCCATATTGCAACGCATGGATTTTTTGATCTTGAGGAGGAGACGAATTCCCTTTATTCATCGTGCCTGCTGTTTGCCGGTGCGGGAAACTGGTTGAAAAACGGCAATGCAACGGAAAAATACGGCAACGGCATCGTTACCGCCGATGAAATAAGTCGAATGGACTGCCGAAATGTTGAGCTTGTTGTGCTTTCGGCCTGTTTCGGCGGAATGAACGATGCGCTTTTGGCAAAGGGTTTTTGCGGAATGGTGGGCGGTTTTGCCGCGGCGGGAGTGAAATATGTGATTTCCTGCCTGTGGACGGCGGATGATTTTGCTTCGGCGGTGCTGATGGCCGAATTCTACCGCCAATATAAAGACCGCAAGCTTTCTCCGCCTGCGGCACTGCGCGCTGCAAAAAAATATCTGCGGCGGGTCACGATACAAGAGCTTGCGGAGAAAAACTGGTTTGACATTGCATTGAAGAACGGGGAGCTGAGCTCCGAGGCGAGGGACGCCGTTTTGGTGCTTTCGAATATGCCTCCGAAGTTCGCCCCTTTCAATAACGAGATTTACTGGGCAGGGTTCACCTGCTTCCGGTGCAACTGAGGGAGGTATAGAGATGGAGCAACGGGAACAAAATGACAACAAGCATTCGGAACGCAAACAGCACATTAATGCCGTTATCAAACGGTCGGACGCAATGCGCGAAACGGAGCGGGATATTCGGTCGGCATACGAGGAATTCATGGAGAAAGGTGACATAGAAACGCGTGATTTTTTGATTGAAAAAATAATGACGTTTTGCAGAATGAGAATAAAGCGGCTCGCCTATCATACAGAAGCCAAGGTGAAGCAAGCGGACATTGAGGATGTTGTTGGCATAAGCTGCCTGACTATGTTGGAAGAACTTGAAAAGCGTAGGTCGGAGAATAAATATATTGAAAATATAATGGGCTTTATCAGCATTGTATGCAGTAATAAGTTCGCAGACCGACAGAGGGAGCTGTACAAGCTGAAGGACCCCGAAACGGGGGAAGGCTATATTCCGATATCATTGGAAACGCCGAGAGAGGACGGAACAACGCTTGGAAGTAACATAGGGGGTAATCCGCACTATGAACCGTGGGACGATGCCCGCCGACAGTTTGCTGCGACGGCAGTGCTGATTTACGTTAAAGCCTTTTTGAGCCTTGAGGTTCCTCCGCAGTCGAGTCTTGCACTGTTTTATGCAAGACTGCTGCCGCATATTCGGGGCTCTGTTGACGATAACAAAACCACATCCGTAAGTGAGGCGTTTAGGGTCATGGGTAAAAAAACGGTGGAAACCCTTGCGGATGAATCCGAACGGGAAATAAAGGAAAACTTTCTGAAATCTCTCGGCTGGAGCAAGTATTTTCGGACACATCTTGACGATGAAATGACGACCGATACAGGCAATGTGCCGCTGCGAAAAATTGTGTATACGGAGAAGTTCACAACAAGCGAAACAGAACACCGGTCAACCGCCGTGCATAAGATCTGCGTCAAAAAAGTCAGCGAAATTGTAAGGCAAAACAAAGAATTAATAAAAAGCGCCGAGGATTTTATTCCGGAGTATATGCTTGCGAGAGACGGAGAGGTTAAGCCGAGCATACTGTACAAGGCTTTTACGGGAGGCAGAGTATGAAAAACGAACATATTGAATTTGATGAGCTGTACCGCCTTGCGGAAATCGAAGTGCAGGGGGAGGTATACAGCGAAGAAGAGAAGAAGGAACTGCAGCACCTTATTGAGTGCGAAGAATGTTATGAAAAGTATTGCGCTGCTGCATTAAGCCTTGCCGCATTGGACGGAATCAACGCGGAAACGCTTGCTATCATGGCGGAAAAAGGTGACTTTGAAAAGGCGGAAAGAAAACTTGCCGAACTCGGAATCGATTTTACAGCGGCAGAACAGAAAAATGCCCTCAGCGGTGCGCCCGAAACCGAGTGGGTAAGGGCGGACGGAAAAAATTCGGAATCGGTGATTTCAATAACGTTCCGAAAGGTTCATGATGCAATTGAAGCTGCTGCACAGCAGATAAAACAGGTCGGCACGGGATTCATCTTCCGGTCGCCGGTTGCAGTCGGCGGAAGGGGAGGCGCAGCACGCGGTTCAACCCTTAAAAAGCTTGAAGATGTTGAAAACGCATACAACTGCATAGTTATTGACCCCGCGCTGAAAAGGCTCACGATTCAGCTGGATGCGGCGGAACTCGAGACGCAGCAGGTGAAAGCATATGTTGTTCAAAAAGACGGAACAATGCGAAACATTTCGCTTGAGTCCGACGGAGATCTTTTGACAGGACGAATTGACGGGATTGCCGACGAATGCGAACTGCATATCGAAACCGAATTGTGCGCAAACGCCGATTGCAGGGATAAACATCCCGACGAATGCGACGGTGCGGACAGATAAGATGCGAAATCGCGGCTTGGACGGAGCAATTTAAGTTCTGAACCAAATACGGACGCTGAACTGAAAAGCGGGCAAAGACCTCGGGCAAACGGAGCTTATTCGGGCATACTCACTGAGTACATGTACTCACGGAGTACCTTTAAACAGTGTTTGCGCGGCAGGAGGTCTTTGCCTGCTTTTTGCATTATTCGGAAAAAGGCAGAACAACTCTGCATGAAAAACGGCACGGTTATTCTTGCTTGCTGCCTTCGTTTTGCTCAATGCGGCTCTTCCAACTCGGCGAAAGGGCGGCATCGCAGCGGATATCGGAGATTGCCTCACTGAGAACATCGTAATTCAGGCGTGTTCCCCTGCTGTCGGCACGGTAGGTAACGGCACGCTCCGCCGCAATGCCGAATGTTCCCGCGGTTTCCACCGCATCCATATTTGCGCCGAGAAAAAGGAATTCCCAACCGTATTTTGTTTTTTGCCGCTCGATCATGTTCTTTACTTTGTCAATGCTGTGCCGACGGCTTGCGTTCTCCATGCCGTCGGTTGTGATGATAAAAAGCGTATGCTCGGGAACATCCTCCTCGCGGGCATATTTATGGATATTCCCGATGTGTTGAATCGCATCACCGACAGCATCAAGAAGCGCGGTGCAGCCGCGGGGAACATAATCCTTTTCGGTCATGGGTCGGACGGATTTAATGTCTGCGCGATCGTGGATGACTTCGCTTACATTGTCGAAAAGAATTGTCGAAACAAAAGCATCGCCCTCCTCCCGCTGCTGCTTGCGGAGCATTGAGTTAAATCCGCCGACGGTGTCCGCCTCAAGTCCGCTCATTGAGCCGCTGCGGTCAAGAATAAACACAAGTTCGGTAAGGTTCTTTTTCATTTTAACATCCTCCTTAAAGTGTCAGATTTACTGTTTACGGGCATATTTTAACGCTGCCGAGAGGGGAAGGGGTCGCATGAGAAGCGACAATTGAATGTTAACAGGCGGTTTGCGGTACTTAATGCGGAATTATCGGAAGATACGCAGCGGCGAGGCTCGACTTTGCGAAAACCCGAACCGGCGGCTTTTTTCCAAAAGAACCCTGATTCTGCACTTCCCTGCAAGCTCTCCGCCAAAAGCAAGCAAAAAATGCGGCGGAAAAGCGACAACCCAAAGTGCGGCGGGGGGTGTAGAATCAGGACGATCGGATTTTGATATGAATTATTAATTCTGTTCTGCATTCCGAATTGCAAATTAAGCGAGGAGAGAGTCATGGAAACAATAAGGAGGATTATCGGTGCAGCTCGGGGCGGATTGTTTCGGCATATACAGCCGGGCAGGCTGCTCCGGGCAGCGATGCCGGAGGTGTTTCCCGTAACTGCGGCAGCGGCTTTGCTTGCGGCATACGGAATGCCGGCAGGCATGGGCTCATTGTTCGGCGCGGGAGGGAGTTATGCATTGCCCGTGTTGGGAATTGCGTTCCTTTGCGCGATATGGTGCGCGGGAATGAACATATACCCGGCGTTCGCGGGCACGGTTCTGGGCAGTCTCGCAGGCGGGCGTCCGCAAGGCGCGGCTGCGGCGATGCTTATCCTGCTCTGCACATTTTTGCAAAAGAAAAAGAAACGCCTTCCGGAAGGAATGAGATATTTATACACGGCGGCGGTGCTGACGGTGCTTTACCCGGTTTTCGGAACGCTGACGATACAGGGCGCGGCGGGGTATTTCGGGGGCATATGCGTTTCCGTTGCGGCGGCGGTTCTGATGCGGCATGCGCTCGGCGGGATTGAAAGCATTCTCGGCAGACGGGAAGTTACGGACGAAAGGATCGTTACAATCGCATTGCTTGCGGGCGTCGCCGTCATGGCATTCGGGAAATTTGAGCTTTTCGGAATCAGCCCGGGGGCGGTGGCTGCAGCGGTTTTCTGTATGCTGGCAGCATATTCGAAGGGTATTGCTGCGGTTTCGTGCGCGGCTGCGGCTGCGGTCGGGCGGGTTATGGGCTGCGGCGGGGATCTTGTTTTTGTTGCAGTGCTTTGCAGCTGCACACTGCTCTGCTGCTGTCTGCGTGTTTTCGGAAAATGGGGAATAGGGGGCGGCTTTACCGCCGCTTCGATCGTTTTTGCGGTTTTAATACCCGGTGCGGGAAAGCTGAACATTGCGGAGACGCTTATTGCCGCCGCTGCATTTCTTGCTGTTCCGGATGATTTTTTTGAAAAACTGGATGCGAACCGTCCTGGATACCGTGACGGCAAATATGAACAGCGGCTGTCGGCAGTGACATACAAGCTGAATTCGCTTGCGGATGTGCTCGGACAGATGGCCAAGCTGTTTGAACCGAACGGAAGCGGCGAGCAGGCAGCGGCGGACGGGTTTGTCAACCGCCAGCTTGCGGGTGTTGCAAACTGCATAAAAAAACTTGCTTCGGACGGAGTGTACGGCAGGGGGAGGAAATACCGCATCTCATTCGGCTGCGCCGTAAGTCCGAAGGCGGGGAACAGCGAAACGGGAGACAGCTGCTGCGTGCGTGAATTTGACGGGCTGCGCATGGCAGCAATCAGCGACGGCATGGGCAGCGGAGGACCTGCGCGGAGGGAAAGCCTTCGGACGGTTGAACTTTTTGCAGCATTGACGGGCGTCGGGTTTCGCCCGGAGGAAGCGGCGGAATGCCTTAACAGACTGCTTCTGCGGGAAGGGGAGGATATGTACGCAACACTTGATGCGCTTGTGTTTGACACGGTGAGCGGGAGCGTCAGCCTTGCAAAGCATGGTGCGCCGCCGAGTTATATCCTGCGGGAAGGGCGGCTGAGTACGCTTTATGCGGAGGCACTGCCGGTCGGAATTCTTCCGCAGGCAAGGCCCGCTGTGTGCACGGCGCGGCTGCGGAAGGGTGATATCGTTGTTATGATGAGCGACGGGGTTGCGGATGCACTGGGAAAGGAACTTGTTGCTGCCGTGACGGACAGAACACGAAATGCGGGCAGCCCGAAAGCGGCGGCTGAAGAACTGCTTGCCTTTGCGGATGAAAAAGGCGGGCGAATGGATGATATGACCGTTATTGTAGCGAAAGTCGAATAGAATAAAATCGGTAATTAAACAACAGAAAACAGCAAAAGCCGCGGGAGAGGACAGAAACGTTTCGCGTCCGTTCGAACGGCATAAAAGTTGAAGACGGTCAATGAGTTAAAGCTATCGATTTAAAGCTGAAGGGGGGGCGGGAATCGGTTAAAAAAACGAACGAGCCGGGGGCAGAAGCCTGCGGCTCGAAACGCTTTCGGTAAATATAGTTGTTGATTCCTGCGGAATAACCGAAACATCCGAAAGCGCACGGAAGGCAAGCCTGCGCATTCGGAAACAGGCGGAAAACTCCGGTGAAGGAAAGCTGACGGGATCAGCTCTGAAGGATGGGCGAATTGAGTGAAAGCACCTTGGTCTTTTCAAGGTGGGTGCGGAGGATTGCCGCCGCATATTCGCTGTCGCCCGCACGACATGCATCAAGGAGCTTGTAGTGCTCGCCCTTGGACTGCGCGCTGACTTCGGTTGCGGAATAGTAGGGACGGATATAACGATCCACGTTCGCATGGAGCTGTTCGATGAGCTGGAGCAGGAAAGTGTTGCCCGTTGCTTCATAGAGAGCGAAATGGAACTGGAGGTTAAGATCCTCAAGCTTGTTTGCATCGGTTTCGGTTTCGCATTCCTGAAGAATGACGGCAGCCTTTTCAATGCATTCGTCCGTCATGAGCGGAATCGCGGCACGAATCGCACCCATTTCAAGGATGATGCGGGTGTCCATTGCATTTTCAAGCTCCTCACGGGTGAGCTTTGTAACAACGGCACCCCTGTTGGGGTAAATGCGGACAAGACCCTGCGCATCAAGCTGGCGGAAAGCTTCCCTGACGGGAATATGGCTGACGCTGAGCTGTGCGGAGATTTCGTCCTGACGAAGGGGCATTCCGCCGGGAAGCACCCCGCGGATGATTGCGGTGCGCAGTACCTGGAAAACCCAGTCTCTTGCTGCCATTGACCGCTGCTGCATTTCTTCTGCAATGTCTTTAAGCTGCATAGTAGTTATCTCTCTTTCATATATACATGTACAATGAGTTGCTTGCCTTTACAACCATCCCTATTATACAGGGATTTTATATAATTGTCAACCCAATTATCAAGGTTTTTTCGGGTATGATATATGTAAAATGCAAAAAACAGGTCGAAAATGCAAAAAATTTGGAAAATAATGAAAAAATCCGCAAATATTGTGAACACTGCCGCTATGCCGGCCGCCGCTCTTGAAAAAGCCGGGGATAGGGGTTATAATGTATACGGCGGATTTTTTTTGATTCGCTGCTTAATTGCATTAAAGGAACTGATAAAAAAATGAAAAAAGGCGGCTTCGGCAAAAACAAACCCGTGCTGATAACGATCGTTGCGCTTGTTGTGCTTGCGGCAATGATACTTGCAAGCGCGGGCAGGGGAACTGCAAATTGGTTTGAAAATGCGGTGGGTGCGGTTCTGACCCCGGTGCAGGGGTTTGCCGCACGCGCCTCGAATTCAATTGCCGATTTTTTCCGCGGAGTTTTTAACACGACCGATGCGGATAAGGAGAACGCAAAACTCAAAAGCGAGCTTGCACTCTATAACAAAATGCAGTTGGAGCTTGAGGAGCTTAAAAAAGAGAACGAGCGGCTGCGCGGCCTTTTGGAATACTCCGGTTCGTTCGGCGAGTGTTCGGGTGTTGCGGCATCCGTCACGGGGAGGTCAACGGATATTTATTTTCGGGTTTTCACCGTTAATGCCGGACGGAATCAGGGCATTGATGTTGACATGCCCGTGATTTGTGCGGACGGGCTTGTCGGCAGGGTTACGGAGGTCGGCGCAACATGGAGCAAAGTCACGGCTGTGATCGATGCGGAAACGTCCGTCCCCGTAATGGTGGAGCGCACGCGGGACAACTGCATGGTTCGCGGTGTGCTGAACACGGTGGATTCCGAGGCGGGTATGGAGCTTTACTACCTGCCGAGGGACAGAACGGACCTTGTTCCGGGAGACACTGTTATCACAAGCGGCATCGGCGGCATTTACCCGAAGGGAATAAAAATCGGCTCCGTGCGTGAAGTGTTGACGTCGGACGGCGAGGCAAATGCGATAATTTCGCCCTCTGTGGATTTTGTTCATATTGAAGAAGTGTTTATCATCACCGGGAACGGGGAAGGCTGATGCGGAAATACGTCATTGCAATTGCCCTTGCAGCGGCATTTTATATTGACACGGTGCTTTTCGGAGTGTGCGGTTCGCCAGTTTTTTGGCCGAACACCGTGCTTGCGGTTATTGCGGCACTGAGTGTGATGGGCGGGGCTGCGCCGTTTGCGGCGGTCGGCATAGGCATCGGTTTCGTTATTGATGTTGTTTACAACAAATATATCGGATTAACATCGCTTTCGCTGCTGATTGCGGCACTTGCCGGCGGAGCGTTCTACAACAAGTTTTATGCGGATAACGTTATTGTTCCCGCAGGCGTTGCAGCCGTTGCATACACGGTCAAAGAACATATACTGCTGTTTACGCTACTTATTTCGGGCGGAAATTTGAGCAGTTATTTTATGCTTTTGCTCACGCATATCCTGCCGTCCGCCGTGCTGACGGGCGGGTTTGCAGCTCTTGCGCATGTTATTTTCAAAAAAGTTCTGTTCAAGTCGCTTTGGCATCGCGATATCGATTCGAGAGAATAAAAACAAAGCAGCAAAAGGACGTGAGCGGACAGAAAAAACGGGCTGAATTGAAGAACAGAACAAGTAAAACGGGAAGATAAAATCAAAGCCTGAGGCGGAAAGGAAAAATCATGGCGGAAAAGATTGCACGCAAGCCCTTGGGGCGTTTCATTATTCTTGCGGTTGTGCTCCTTATGATGATGGGCACATTGCTGACAACACTTTACGGCCTTACAATAAAAAACGGCGATTACTACACGGAAAATGCCGAAAAAGAGGCAACAAACACCATTGTGACGCGGGGCAGGCGCGGAACAATTTACGACTGCAACGGCCTTGTGCTTGCGTATGATGAAACCTGTTACAATGTCTGCTTTATGCGCGACGGGGACAACCGCAGCGATTACGACAGCGCGGTTTACACTGAGGCACTTATTGAGGCGATAAAAATAATCAACGAAGGCGGAAGCGAAACCATTGACACGTCCTATATCCGCAAAAACGAAAAAGGTGAGCTGTATTACGACTGGGGCAGCGAAAACGAACGCACGATAAAATCACGCTACAAAAACTTTTGCAACGTGTGCGGCTTCGTGATTCCCAAAAAGTATGAAGACGATATCACAAAATGGATCTCGGCGGAGGATGCATATCTGAAGCTGCGCAAAATGTGGTTCATTCCGGAGGAACTGCCGTTTGAAGACGCCGTGAAGGTCATTTCGATTCGGCAGGAGGTGCTTTTGAACGATTACAGGAGCTACGAACCGGTAACCATTGCCCGCGATGTCGGCACGGAAGTTGTTGCAAAGCTTGAAATGGCAAAGCTTGAAGGAATTATAACCGAGCAGAGCACGCGCAGAGTGTACCCTTACGGACAAACCGCCGCGCATATTCTCGGTTATTGTCAGAAAATGAGCGAGGAGAATTCCGAACAATACATTTCGGCGGGTTATGATTACAACGACTATATCGGCGTGTCCGGTGTTGAAGCAACCATGGAAAAGTACCTGACAGGTTGTTCAACGGAACATCACGGCAGCACCGTTGTGAAAACGAATGCGAATAAATCCGTTATAGAGGTTCTTTCGGTAACTCCGCCGACGGACGGAAGCGATGTTACGCTGACCATCGATCTTTCAATGCAGCTTGTTGTTGAAAATGCACTGAAAGACATAATTCAGAACATCAACCAAAAGCAGCAGGCGCTGATCGACGCCGACGGTGACGGAGAATACGACGGGAAATACGCGGAATATGACGATATAAAGCTTGCAAAAACAGGTGCAATAGTTGTTATGGATGTTAACACGGGCAACGTGCTTGCAATGGCATCGTACCCCTCGTTCGATCCGAACTGGTTCATCAACGGACTGACGCCGGAACAGGTGGATTACCTTATGAAGAGCGATGAAGCGGCGGAAACGACCCCCGCGCGAAACAAAGCAATTTCAATGAAACTTGCGCCGGGTTCAATCTTTAAAATGTGCACCGGGTTTGCGGGGCTGATGGAGGGTGTTGTCGGAATCGATGAAACGATCGACGATGAATCTCCCTATTATGTTAAGGATCCGGAAACGGGCGAAGCCATCATGCAGAACCCGGTCAAGTGCTGGACGAAATATCCGCAGCGGCACAATAACCAGACGATAATCGAAGCGTTGAAGAATTCCTGCAACTACTATTTCTGCGAAGTTGCAAACCGTCTCGGCATAGACAAACTTGCGGATTGGGCCAAAAAGCTCGGGCTTGCAAGCCGCACGGAGATTGAATTGACGGGCGAAGCACAGGGCACTATCGGCGGGCAGCAGGATCTTTACGACAATACAAAGCTGCACAATGAACAGGCCACGAGTATGCCCGGGCTTGTTTTCCGTTCCCTCTGCAAAACTCTGCGCGGATATCAGACCGTTCGCGGTGTTGAAATTGACGAAGCGGCGATTGAAAAATGTGCCGAAAGGCTTATGCAGCTGCAGGACGGCAGCCTTGCGGGCAAGGGCGATGCGGTTCGAAGCATATTGAGCGAAGAACTGGGCATTCCGGACGGAATCTCACGTTCCCGCAATTGGGTGAACGAAATCACTTCCGTTCTGAACGAAATCCAGTGGAAGTCAACCCTCACAATCCGCACGGGTATCGGTCAGAGCATTCTGCTCGTGACTCCGATCGAAGCTGTTCGCTATGTTTCCGCAATTGCAAACGGCGGCACCGTTTATAATGCGCATATTGTGAAAAACGTTGTTTCATCCGGCGGGGAGACACTTGTTTCAACCGAACCTTCCGTTTTTAACAAAATCGATGCTCCCGAGGAATATTGGACGGCTATCCGCCGCGGCATGGCGGGCGTTGTTTCCCCGGAGGACGGCGGCACGGCGGGTGATGCATTCAGCGAGGAATTTGAGCAGCTTGGCTATCTTGCAAAGATAAGCGGCAAAACGGGTTCGGCACAGGTCGGAAACGTTACCATCGACATTCAGAACACAAGCTGGTTCGTTTCGTTTGCACCGAACGACAATCCAGATATTGCAATCTGCGTTTGTATTCCGAACGGACTCTCGGGCTCGTCCAGTGCGGGTGCAATAGAGGATATAATGACCTATTACTTCAGCAAGCTTGACGCGCGTTCGCCGGAAACGCTTGCGAAGCCCGACGATGTTACGCCGTGACAAGCCGGGAACGGCGCAAAACGTGGAAATCGGAGACGGAGACAGAAATCAAATGAAAAAAACGACTGCAAAATATGAATATGTTCTGTTTGACCTTGACGGCACGCTGACCGATCCCGCGCTCGGCATCACAAACTCGGTGATGTATGCATTGAAAAAATTCGGCATCAGTGTTTCGGACAGATCGGAGCTCTTCCGCTTTATCGGGCCGCCGCTTATGTATTCGTTCAAAACATATTACGGCTTTGACGATGAAAAGGCAAAACTTGCACTCGACTATTATCGCGACAGGTTTGCCGACGGCGGAAAATTCGAAAACGAGGTTTATCCGGGCATTGCAGAGCTGCTTGCGGAGCTTCGCTCTGCGGGCAGCAGGATAATACTTGCAACAAGCAAACCGGAGGAGTTTTCGGTTGAGATACTGGAGCACTTTGATTTGCTGAAATATTTTGATTTTGTTGCAGGTAACACGCTTGATGAGGCACGCCCCGAAAAACGGCAGGTCATTGAACACATTTTGAACAGCGTTCCGGATATTCGCCGAACGCTGCGAACGGCGGAAGGAAGGCCTGCCCTTGAAACCAGCGGCACCGTTATGGTCGGAGACAGATGCTATGATGTGACGGGCGCGGCGGAGTTCGGAATTCCCGCTGTCGGTGTGCTGTTCGGTTACGGCACAAAGGCGGAGCTTGAGGAAGCGGGTGCGGCTGAAACGGCGGTAAGCGTTTCAGCTCTGCGGAGGCTTCTGCTTGAGCAATAATAAATAATGCGGTCAGCGAAAAAAGCTGAAAAGCCAAAAAGCGGGACGGATATAAACTCCGAATCCGCTTTTTTAATTGCCGCGAGACATCATGACATTGCCGTGATTTCCTTATATAACTCGTTGATAATTTTCTTTTCTAATCTTGAAATATAGCTTTGGGAAATGCCGAGCATATCCGCAACCTGCTTTTGTGTGTATTCGCGGCAGCCGTTCAGACCGAAGCGAAGTTCTATTATGCGCTTTTCCCGTGCGCCGAGTTTGTTAAGCGCAATATGCAGCAGCTGCCGGTCAACTTCATCCTCAATGCCCTGCCCCACAACATCGCCGTCCGTGCCGAGAATGTCACCGAGCAAAAGCTCGTTGCCGTCCCAATCCACGTTCAACGGTTCGTCAAGACTGACTTCAAGTTTTTGCTTTACGGTTTTGCGCAGATGCATAAGGATTTCATTTTCAATGCAGCGGCTTGCGTAGGTTGCAAGCTTGATGTTCCTGTCCGCGCGAAATGTGTTGACGGCTTTGATAAGTCCGATCGTGCCGATCGAGATGAGGTCTTCAATGCAAACACCCGTGTTTTCAAATTTTTTCGCAATATAAACAACAAGGCGAAGGTTATGTTCGATCAGCGTGTTTTTCGCCTGCTCCGCTGCTTCGCGGGCAGCGGGGGAGTCGTCCGCGTTTGTGAAAAGCAGGGTCAGCCGCAGCTCTTCTTCTTTCGAAAGCGGCGGCGGCAGAGAAACGCCCGTGCCGATATACCCGAGATCTGCCGAGATTCCGAGTTTTCTGTAAAGCTTTGACAGCAGCTTCCTGATAAAATTCAGCATATTCAGTCCTCCTTTTCGACTTTTGAACTTTTTGAATAAATGCGGTTTAAGCGAAAACACCGACCTGCCGCAGCGTCTTCCGCGGAGAAGCCGCAACGTCTTTCACGGTAAATTCGCGCTGCGCTGCGGGCGGGCTGCATCAACCGCCAGAACGGCGGGAACAAGCGCGGCATCAAGCTTTGCACCGACGGCAAGAATTGCTTCAACGGGACAGCCGTTAATAAGCAGTTTTTTGGGCTTTAACCCGAAAAGAAGACTTTCGCCGGCGGCGGTACGCATCGGGATCGGAACATTTGCCGCCTGCGCAAACTCCGAATGCCGTTTCGCCCCCAACACAATGACCGGCAGCCCGGAAATCGGTTCGGAAAGCGCATTGCCCGTGTCGATAATGCCGAGACATTCGGCCGAGAAAATGCGCTTGTCTCTTTTTAAAATTGTTATTCCCGAACTTTTGCTTTCATGACTTGATTTGTTTTTTTTGCACCGGTTTGAGTTCGGAGCGGCGAATTCATATTTAATATGAACGATTTGCTCGTTTCGAACCCGTCGGGAAAGGATTTTTCTGATGCTGCGCGGCATAAATGCGGCGGCAGCGGCACCCAAAAGCGCGGCGCGAAGGGGAATTGCTCCGTAAATGACGCCGCCGCGGAGAGTTCCGCCGAATGCAAGAGCGGCGAGCAGCACCGCCCCGCCTGCAACCGTCGCAGAGAGGAACAATGCTGCGGCGGAATGCATAAGCTCGCGAAAGCTGTGCGGCGGGAAGGCAAGTGCCATAAGGAGCGTTGAGGCAAGTTTTACGGGAAGGGTTATGAACATTGTGCCGCCTGCGGCGGCAGCGGCGGCAGCCGCCGCGCCCGCAAAGGATACGAGCGCGGCGCGGCTGCCCTTCATTTTTCGGGAAAGCATTGCCGCCGCGGCACGCAGGGTCAAAAGGTTCATAAGGAAGTTATCAAGCAAAAAAAGCTCAATGTACATGTTTTTTGTGCAGCCGCACCGACCGAGGTGCAGGGGCTTCCTCCTTCCCTCCTTGCGGCGGACGGGAACGGGTGTGCGCGTTCCGTATCCGCCTGAAGCTATGATAACACCGAAGGTGCGCCTGCAATGTCGAAGCAGGGGAGCGACAGGGGGAAAAGAATGGGGAATAAAGGCCGAATGCGGAATGCACAGCTCGGGTATTAAATCGAGAGTCGAACGAGAGACAATATATTTTAAAAACGAGGGAGGACAATATGCAAGACACATTATGCTTATGTTATAATAATATTATACTTAAACTCGGCAGCAGGCCGGATTAACTGTTTTTTGCACAGAATCTCAATTAACGGTATTTACTGCAAAAACTTTAAAACAGCTTTTGCCGAATTAAAAATACGGAGGAACAACATGAGAAGAAACAGAAGACATCTCACCGCGCTTATTGCGGCAGTATTCTGCCTTTGCGCCGTTTTTGCATCGTTTGCGGCGGCGGAGGGCGTTCCGACACCCGACGGACACCTTCAAACGGATGAAGATAAACTGTTTGAGTTCTGGTCGCAGCCGGCAGGCGGCACAGGCCTTACCAACGGGGAAGCCGTTTACGCTTTTGATTTTCCGTCAGCCGAAACAAACCCGGGCATGGAGTATTTTTATTCCGGCAGCACCGAATACGGCGGAGGCTATGACACGAATCTTGTTATGTGGGAACAGGGCGGCGGAATTGAAGAAATATCGGTGTTCAGGCTCCGCTGGGAGTTGTTGTTTTCCGCCCACGATATTGAAAACGATGAATGGGCATGCGGCTGCATTGCGCAGTATGCACCGGATCTTTTCGGAGAGCTGGATCTTTCCGGAACAACGACTCATGCCGTGAACAGCGAGGGCGGCAGCACGCATATATCCGCACTGAATCTGAACGATTGTGCGAACCTCACCGCTGTTGCGTTTACGGATCAGGCTTTTTGCAGGGAGTTCTCCGCGCTGAATTGTCCGCAGCTTAATTCGATTGATGCCCGTCGGTGCGACTATCGCCGAATCAATGTTCAGCCGAAAGACTATTCTTCAAGCGTGGAGCTTTATTCCGTCGGAAACGGTTCCGTCGGACTGTGCGGCAGGGACGGAAGCTACACGGCGGAAGCGTCCGGCGCGGGCTTTGTCGGCTGGTTTTCGAACGGCATATGCGTTTCAACGAACCCACTGCTGAACATTGCGGAAGGAATCCGTGCAGCGGCATGTTTTGCGGGCGATGTGAACGGAGACGGCGCGATTAACATCACGGATTCGCTGCTTATTATGCGCTGCGCACTGGAAATCGGCGATGAACTGCCCCTTGCGGCTGCGGATGCGGACTGCAACGGAGCGGTGGGAATTCCCGATGCGCTGCTGACAGCAAGGGTTGCAATGGGAATCTGATGCGGCTCGGACAATTGAACGAACAGGCGAAAATTTGATTTTGAATCGGAATTTTAAGCGGCGGAGCCTGATCCGAAATGTTTCGTGCCGAAAGGCGGAGAAGACTTTCGAATGAACGGCTGCGCCGCTTTGTGCGTTTTCCGCTTAAATATATTTGAAAAAACGGGAATAAACGCTTGACAACGGTGCGAAGATGGGCTAAAATAGCAATGTTCGCGACTTGGGGTGTATTATGCCTGCGCAGGTATAATCTCCACCCGACATGCTGACTTAAATTCGCGGACGTTTCCCTGCGAGAGGTTGCCGGTTGCCAATCCGGGTAATTCACGCAGGAGGCTCGGCATGACCGAGCAGCCCGCTTTGCCGACCCGGGCAGAGCGAGCAGGGGCGAAACGCGCCCCGCCGTAAATTTTTATTATGAAAACGCACGGCAGGGTGTACAGCCCAATATCGAGTGCGGCGATAACCGCACGATACATCGAGAGGAGATAAAAATGGCAAACACAAGAATCCGCATCAAGCTCAAAGCCTATGAGCACAATCTCATCGACCAGAGCGCAGCAAAAATCGTCGATACGGCGAGGCGGACCGGCGCGAGAGTTTCGGGACCCATCCCCCTCCCCACCGAGAAGGAGATCATCACTATCCTTCGCGCACCCCACAAGTATAAGGACTCAAGAGAGCAGTTTGAGATGCGTACCCACAAGCGTCTGATCGACATCCTTCAGCCTTCGGCAAAAACCGTTGACGCGCTGATGAAGCTCGATCTTCCCGCCGGTGTGGACATCGAGATCAAGCTGTGATTTCGGAGGTACAAACAATGAAACAGGCAATTCTGGGTAAAAAAATCGGCATGACTCAGCTTTTCCGTGAGGACGGAACGATGATCCCCGTGACCGTTGTTCTGGCAGGACCCTGCCCCGTCACTCAGGTTAAAACGGTTGAGCACGACGGCTACGATGCCGTTCAGATGGCATTCCAGCCCGTCCGCGAAAAACTCATCACCAAGCCCCAAATGGGTCACCTCAGGAAGGCAGGCGTTGAGGCTCACCGCTACGTTAAAGAATTCAAACTCGACGATTGCGCAAAGTACGCTGTCGGCGACGTTATCAAAGCAGACACCTTTGCCTCCGGCGACAAGGTCGATGTGACCGGCACCAGCAAGGGTAAAGGATTTGCAGGCAACATCAAGCGTTGGAATCAGGCCCGCGGCAGAAAGACCCACGGCTCCCACTCCTATCGCGTTGCCGGTTCAATGGGCGCATGCACCTACCCCGGTGAGGTCTTCAAAACCAAGCACCTCCCCGGCCATATGGGTCATGAGCGCATCACGGTTCAGAACCTCGAAGTCGTCCGTGCGGATGCAGAACGCAATCTGCTCCTCATCAAGGGCGCAATCCCCGGTGCAAAGGGCGGTCTTGTTCTTGTCCGCAGCACGGTTAAATAAGAGGAGGAACAATCATGCCTAATGTAGCTATTTATAACATTTCCGGCGCAAAAGTCGGCGAAATGGAACTCTCCGAAAACATTTTCGGCCAGGAGCTCAACGTTCCCGCAATGCACGCTTACGTCAAGGCTTATCTTGCAAATCAGCGTCAGGGCACTCAGAGCGTTAAGACCCGCGCGGAAGTTTCCGGCGGCGGCAAAAAGCCCTGGAGGCAGAAGGGCACCGGTCGTGCCCGTCAGGGTTCAACCAGATCCCCCCAGTGGACGCACGGCGGCGTTGTATTCGCTCCCAAGCCCCGCGACTATCGCATGAGCCTCAACAAGAAGCTCAAGAGGGTTGCACTTAAGTCCGCTCTTTCCGCAAAGGTTGCAAACGAGAAGCTCATCGTTCTCGATTCCATCGAGCTTCCCGAGCAGAAGACCCGCGCAATGGTAAAGGTTCTTGCGAACCTCAAGGTTGAAAAGGCTCTCATCGTCACTTCCGACGTGTGTGATACCGTTGTCCGCACCGCCCGCAACATTCAGGGCGTTGCAACCGCAACCGTCGGCACGCTCAACACCTATGACGTTCTCAAGTACGATGCACTCATCCTCACCAAGGATGCAGTTGAAAAAGTCGAGGAGGTATACGCATAATGAACGCTCACGACATCATCATCAAGCCCGTACTCACCGAGAAGAGCTACGAAGCCATTCAGAACAAGACTTACGTCTTCATCGTTGCTAAGAAGGCAGGCAAAACCGAGATCAAGCAGGCTGTTGAAACCATTTTTGACGGCGTAAAGGTTGAAAGCGTCAACACCATCAACCGTCTCGGCAAGGTTAAGAGGCAGGGCCGCACCGAAGGCCGCCGCCCCTCCACCAAGAAGGCCTACATCACCCTTACGAAGGATTCCAAGACCATTGAAGCCTTCGATAACATGGCTCAGTAAGGAGGAACAACAATGGCAATCAGAAAGATTAAGCCCAACACTCCCGGTCAACGCTTCATGACCGTCTCCACTTACGAGGAGATTACCTGCACGACACCCGAGCGTTCCCTTATGGAAAGCCTCAAGAGCAACGCGGGTCGCAACAACAAGGGCAGGATCACCGTCCGCCATCGCGGCGGCGGCGCAAAGCGTCAGTATCGTATTATTGACTTCAAACGCAACAAGGACAACATCCCCGCAAAGGTTGCAACCGTTGAATACGATCCCAACCGTTCCGCAAACATCGCTCTTCTGCACTATGCAGACGGCGAAAAGCGTTACATCATTGCTCCTTACGGCCTTAAGGTCGGCGAAACCATCGTTTCCGGCGAAGCAAGCGACATCAAAGTCGGCAATGCGCTTCCTCTCAAAAACATCCCCGTCGGCACGATGATCCACTGCATCGAACTGCTTCCCGGCAAGGGCGCACAGCTTGTCCGCAGCGCGGGCAACGCAGCTCAGCTTCTTGCAAAGGAAACAAAGTACGCACAGGTTCGTCTTCCCAGCGGTGAAGTTCGACTCATCCCCCTCGGCTGCAAAGCAACCATCGGTCAGGTCGGCAACATCGATTCCGTAAACATCAAGCTCGGTAAAGCGGGTCGCACCCGTCACATGGGCTTCCGTCCCACCGTTCGCGGTTCCGTCATGAACCCCAACGATCACCCCCACGGCGGTGGTGAGGGCAAATCCCCCATCGGCCGTCCGGGCCCTGTAACCCCTTGGGGCAAGCCTGCTCTGGGTTATAAGACCAGGAAGACCAAGAACATCAACGACAAGTACATCGTCCGCCGCAGGGACGGTAAGTGATCTTTAGAAGGGAGTAATTGAAACATGAGTAGGTCAATTAAGAAAGGACCCTTTGTCAGCGAAAGGCTGCTTGACCGTGTTATCGCGATGAACGAATCCGGCAAGAAGTCCGTACTCAAGACTTGGTCAAGGGCATCCACCATCTTCCCCGAAATGATCGGTCACACCATTGCCGTTCACGACGGTAAGAAGCATGTCCCCGTATACATCACTGAAGATATGGTCGGACACAAGCTCGGCGAATTCGCACCCACCCGTACCTTCCGCGGTCACCGCGGCTCCGAAAAGGCAACACGCGGTAAATAAGGAGGCGTAAAAATGGCAACCAGATCCAAAATGAAATCACAGTATCGCAAGGAAAACGCTGACAGGCGTCCCCATGCGACCGCGAAACATATCCGCATTTCTTCCCGCAAGGTAAAGATAGTTATCGACCTTATCCGCGGCAAGAGCGTTGAAGATGCAGAAGCAATCCTTATGTACACCCCCAAGGCGGCTTCCGAGCCCACCCTGAAGGTTCTCAGGAGCGCGATTGCAAACGCCGTAAACAACCTCGATATGGACAAGGAAACCCTCTATGTTGCAGAGTGCTTTGCAAACCAGGGTCCCACTCTTCGCCGCTACAGGCCCCGCTCCCACGGCAGCGCATCCCGCATCCGCAAGCGTACCAGCCATATCACCATCATCCTGGACGAGAAGAAATAAGGAGGACATACAATGGGACAGAAAGTTAATCCGAATGGCTTCCGAGTAGGCGTTATCAGAGATTGGAACACCCGTTGGTACGCCAACAAGAAGGATTTCGCAAACTTCCTCGTTGAGGATAAGAAAATCCGCGATTACCTCAAGAACAAGTACTTTGAGGCAGGCATTGCGAAGATCGATATCGCCCGCGCTGCAAACAAGGTCACTGTCAGCATCCACACCGCTCGCCCCGGTATGCTCATCGGCAAAGGCGGCGTCGGCGTTGACGCCATCAAGGCAGAGCTCAATGCACTTGTCAACAGGTCCGTAAACATCAACATCATCGAAGTGCGCAACCCCGATGCAAACGCTCAGCTTGTTGCTGAAAACATCGCAGCGGCACTCGAAAAGAGGACTTCCTTCCGTCGTGCAATGAAACAGTCCCTCGGCCGTGCAATGAAGGCCGGTGCAAAGGGCATCAAGATCAAGTGCGGCGGTCGTCTCGGCGGCGCGGAAATCGCGCGTACCGAGGGTTACAACGAAGGCTCAACTCCCCTCCAGACCATCCGTGCAGACATTGAGTACGGTTTCACCGAGGCAAAGACCGCTTACGGCCGCATCGGCGTCAAGGTTTGGATCTACAAGGGCGAAGTGCTTAACCGCAACAGAGCCAAGAAAGCTTAAGGAGGATACTAACCATGTTAATGCCTAAAAGAGTAAAACGCCGCAGGGTACACCGCGGACGCATGAAGGGCACCGCTCAGCGCGGTAACATCATCGCTTACGGCGAATATGGTCTTGTAGCAATGGAGCCCGCTTGGGTCACCAGCAACCAGATTGAGGCAGCGCGTGTTGCCATGACCCGTTACATGAAGCGTAACGGCAAAGTCTGGGTGGACATCTTCCCCGACAAGCCCGTAACCGAAAAACCCGCCGAAACCCGCATGGGTTCCGGTAAAGGTTCCCCCGAATATTGGGTAGCAGTCGTTAAGCCCGGCAGGATCCTTTTCGAGGTTGCCGAAGTTGACGAAGCAACCGCAAGAGAAGCTCTTCGCCTTGCAATGCACAAGCTGCCGCTCAAGTGCAAATTCGTTAAAAAACCCGTCGAAGAAGTTAAAGTGGAGGGCTAAGCCATGAAAAAGAAAGAATGGGAAAAGCTTCAGCAGCTTACCGTTGAAGAGCTTGTTGCAAGAGAGAACGAGCTCAAGGCAGAACTGTTCAATCTCCGCTTCCAGCATGCAACGGGTCAGCTCACTAACCCCATGCGCTTGAAGGAATGCAAGCGTGAGATCGCAAGGGTTAAGACCCTCATCAACGCACGCGCTTAATAAAGGGAGGACATTTCAATGGAAATTAAAAACGTTCCCGTCAGGGGCTATCGTAAGACCCGCATCGGCATCGTTACCAGCGACAAGATGGACAAGACCGTTGTTGTCGCCGTCAAGACCAAGGTACGTCATCCCCTTTACGGCAAGATGGTAAACCGTACCCTCAAAGTCAAGGCGCACGATGAGGAAAATTCTTGCGGTATCGGCGATACCGTTAAGATCATGGAGACCCGCCCGCTTTCCAAGGATAAGCGTTGGCGTGTTGTCGAAATTATTGAAAAGGCTAAGTAAGCCCGAGGGAGGAAAACATGATTCAACCGCAAACAAGGTTAAAAGTTGCCGATAACAGCGGCGCAAAGGAAATTATGTGCATCCGTGTTCTGGGCGGTTCCTCAAGGAAATTCGCAAGCGTTGGCGACGTTATCGTAGCTTCCGTAAAGAGCGCATCCCCCGGCGGCGCAGTCAAGAAGAAGGATGTTGTTAAGGCAGTTGTTGTTCGCACGGTCACCGGCGTTCATCGTGAAGATGGCAGCCATATCCGTTTCGACGATAATGCAGCAGTCATCATCAATGACCAGAAACAGCCCCGCGGCACCCGTATTTTCGGGCCGGTCGCAAGGGAGCTTCGTGAGAAGGACTACATGAAGATTGTGTCCCTCGCACCCGAAGTTCTGTAAGGAGGTACATCTATGAGCAGTAAGCTTAACATCAGGACCGGCGACACCGTTATGGTCATCACCGGCGACGAAATGAAAGATCGCGGTAAAACCGGCAAAGTGCTCAAGGTTTATCCCGAAGCACAGCGCGTTGTCGTCCAGGGCAGGAAAATGATCGTCCGCCATCAGAAGCCCCGTCAGCAGGGCGAAACCGGCGGAAGGCTTGAAAAAGAAGGCACGATTCACGTTTCAAACGTTATGCTCGTTTGCCCCAACTGCAAAAAGCCCACTCGCGTAGGTCACACCTTCATCGAGAAGGACGGCAAAAAAATCAAAGTTCGCACCTGCAAAAAGTGCAACAAGAACATCGACTGAGTAGGAGGAAATTACAGTGGCTAAGAAAGAAACAGCACAGGCTCCCGCAAAGAAGAAAGCAAAGCAGGAAGCCGCTCCGTTCACCGAGCCCGCCCGTCTCCGCCTGAAATATAAGGAGATCATTCCCCAGCTCGTTGAAAAATTCGGTTATGAAAACCCCATGCAGGTTCCCAAGCTTGAGAAGATCGTTCTCAACATGGGTCTCGGCTCCGATAAGGACAACCCCAAGGGTATCGATGCGGCAGTTGAGGAACTCGGCATCATCGCCGGTCAGAAGCCCGTCATCACCAAGGCTAAGAAGTCCGTTGCAAACTTCAAAGTTCGTCAGGGCATGAACGTCGGCGCAAAGGTTACCCTCCGCGGTGATCGCATGTACTACTTTGCCGACAAGCTCATGAACATCGTTCTGCCCCGCGTTCGCGACTTCCGCGGTGTTTCCGACACCAGCTTCGACGGTCGCGGCAACTACGCAATGGGTCTTAAAGAACAGCTGATTTTCCCCGAAATCAACTATGATGATGTTGACAAAGTTCGTGGTATGGACGTTATCTTTGTCACCACCGCAAAGACCGATGAAGAAGCAAAAGAGCTTCTCAGGCTTCTGGGCATGCCCTTTGGCAACAACGACTGAGGGAGGATTTCATAATGGCAAAGACATCATTAAAAAACAAGCAGCAGGCTACTCCCAAGTATTCCACCAGGGCTTACACCCGTTGCCGTCTCTGCGGCAGGCCCCATTCCGTTCTCCGCAAGTACGGAATCTGCCGCGTTTGCTTCCGCGAACTCGCCTACAAGGGTGAGATTCCCGGTGTTCGTAAAGCCAGCTGGTAAGAAGGAGGATATTTCAATGCTCGTAACAGACCCCATTGCCGATATGCTTACAAGGATCCGCAACGCTCTCATCGTCAAACATGACACCGTAGACGTTCCCGTTTCCGTAATGAAGCTCGCAATCGCTGACATTCTCCTTAACGAAGGTTACATCAAGGGTTACACCGTCGGCGGCGAAGGCGTTCAGAAGATGATGACCATCACCCTTAAGTACGGCGCAAACCGTCAGAAGGTTATCACCGGCCTCAAGCGTATTTCCAAGCCCGGCCTGCGCGTTTATGCCCGCAAGGATAACATCCCCAAGGTTCTCAACGGCCTCGGCATCGCCATCATTTCCACTTCCCGCGGCATCATGACCGATCGCGAAGCAAGGAAACAGGGCGTCGGCGGCGAAGTTCTCGCCTACGTTTGGTAACAACCCGCAGACGTGAATCAAACCTGAATTCACTCAGGCTTTGATTCACGCAAATAACACAGCTGAAACGCCTATGCCCGGAACAAAACAGGCCGGGCACGGGCGAAAGCAAGATAATGCATTAATATTTGGAGGTGCACAATGTCTCGAATCGGAAAACTTCCGATCACTATCCCTGCCGGAGTGACAATTACGGTTTCTGACGATAATACCGTGACAGTCAAGGGCCCCAAGGGTCAGCTCTCCGAGAAGATCAGCCCCCGCATCAAGGTTTCCATGGATGCAGGCATCCTCAAGGTAGAACGCCCCACCGATGAAAAAGAAGACCGTTCTCTGCACGGACTTTCCCGTACCCTCATCAACAATATGGTCGTCGGTACCACCAAAGGTTTCGAGAAAAAGCTTGAAATCAACGGCACCGGTTACAGGGCTCAGAAGAACGGCAACAAGCTCGTTCTCAATGTCGGTTATTCACACCCTGTTGAATTCGAAGAAGGCGACGGCATTACTTTCGACGTTCCCGCTCCCAACCGTATCACGGTTCAGGGCATCGACAAGCAGAAAGTCGGTCAGATCGCAGCAGACGTCCGCGCGGTTCGTGAGCCTGAACCCTACAAGGGCAAGGGTATCAAGTATGACTATGAAGTCATCATCCGCAAGGAAGGTAAGACCGGTAAATAACAGGAGGAGTATAGCAGTATGATTAGTAAGCTTGATAAGAATGCAAAGCGCAAGGCACGTCATTACCGTACCCGCAGGCATATCATCGGCACACCCGCAAGGCCCCGCCTGAATGTTTACCGCAGCCTGAATCACATCTATGCTCAGGTTATCGATGACTCCATCGGAAACACAATTGCGGCAGCTTCCACCGTTGAAGCATCCGTAAAGGCATTGATCGAAGGCAAAAACAAGAAGGAAGCAGCGTTCATCGTTGGTGAAACCGTTGCAAAGCGCGCACTTGAAAAGGGCGTTGCAAAGGTCGTTTTCGATCGCGGCGGTTATCTTTACACCGGTCGCGTTGCCGAGCTGGCAGCCGGTGCCCGCAAGGCCGGCTTGGATTTCTAATGGAGGTATACTATGCAAAACAGGCGTAATTACACCCCGGAAGTACCGGAATTCAAAGAAAAGCTCGTCTCCGTCAACCGTGTAGCAAAGGTTGTTAAGGGCGGTAAAATTTTCCGCTTCTCCGCGCTCATCGTTGTCGGCGATGAAAAGGGTCGCGTCGGTGTCGGCATGGGCAAAGCTGCCGAAATTCCCGAAGCGGTTCGCAAGGGCGTTGAGGACGCAAAGCGTCACCTCATCAACGTTCCCATCGTCGGAACCACCATCCCCCACGCTGTTGAAGGCAAGTTCTCCAAGGGTCATGTTCGCATGCTCCCCGCAGAACCCGGTACCGGCGTTATCGCGGGCGGTCCCGTTCGCTGCGTTCTCGAAATGGTCGGCATCAAAGATATCCGCACCAAGAGCTACGGTTCCAACAACCCCGCAAACTGCGTGAAGGCAACCCTTGACGGGCTTGCACAGCTCCGCACCGCAGAGCAGGTTGCGCATCTGCGCGGTAAGAGCGTTGCCGAAATTCTTGACTGATTGGGAGGGAATTATAATGGCAAACCTGAAAGTTACACTCGTTAAGAGCACCATCGGAGCACTGAAAGACCAGCAGGCGACCGTTAAGGCACTCGGTCTTCACAAGCTCAATCACACGGTCATCAAGCCCGATAATGCTTGCATCCGTGGCATGATTTTCAAAGTGAAGCACCTTGTTAAGGTGGAAGAAGTAGACGCATAAGGAGGTTACCGCATGAATCTACATGAGTTAAGACCCGCCGAGGGTTCAACAAGTGCAAGGAAGCGTGTGGGTCGCGGCTCCGGTTCCGGTATCGGCAAAACCGCCGGTTACGGTCACAAGGGTCAGAAGGCTCGCAGCGGAAGCAAGAAGAACGGCTTTGAAGGCGGTCAGATGCCTCTGCCCCGTCGTCTCCCGAAGAGAGGCTTCCACAACAACTTCATGAAAGTTTATTCCGTTGTCAACATCGAGGCTCTCAACCGCTTCGAGAATGGCACTGTAATCACCGCTGAGCTCCTCAAAGCAGAGGGCATCATCAGCAAAATCGAGAAGGACGGCCTCAAGGTTCTGGGCCGTGGCGAGCTTACACAGCGCCTTACTGTCAAGGCGGCGAAGGTATCAAATTCAGCCCGTGAAGCTATCGTTGCGGTGGGCGGAACTGTAGAGGTGCCGAATGTTTAAGACTATCATCAATGCTTGGAAAGTCAAGGACATCCGCACCAAGATGCTCTACACTCTGCTCTTGATCGTTGTCTACAGACTCGGCTCCTTCATCCCCGTTCCCAGTGTAAACGGTGAAAAACTCGGAGAGTTGATTGCAAGCTATGACTTCCTCAGCTTCCTCAACCTCTTCTCCGGCGGTTCTCTGAACAATTTCTCACTCTTTGCAATGGGTATCTCGCCCTACATCACGGCGTCGATTATTCTTCAGCTCCTCACCATTGCATTCCCCTCCCTTGAGAAACTTTCCAAGGAAGAGGACGGCAGGGAAAAGATCGAGAAAATCACCCGTATCGTGGGCGTCGTTCTCGCTCTTATCCAGTCCGTAAGCATTGTTGTCGGTCTCAACAGCGCAAACGGCGATCTCATCAAAAAGATCACCATCTTCGGCACAAGCGGCTTCGGCACATTCATGAACGGCTTTATGCCCTATGTTATCACGGGCATCTGCTGCACCGCAGGTACTGCGTTCCTGATGTGGATGGGTGAGCGCATCACCGAAAAGGGCATCGGCAACGGCGTTTCAATTTTGATCTTTGCATCCATTGTTTCCTCCGTTCCCAATGTTGTTATCAACCTTATCAACGGTACTTTCCACATTATTCCGACCACTAACGGTCTTGCGTACAAGTGGTGGTACGGAATCGTGGTTATCCTTGTGGTTCTTATCCTCACCGTTGGTATCGTTACCGTTGAAAAGGCGGTTCGCCGCATTCCCGTTCAGTACGCAAAGCGCGTTGTCGGCAGGAAACTCTACGGCGGACAGTCCACGCATATCCCTCTCAAGGCGAATGCAAACGGCGTTATGCCCCTGATCTTCGCTATGACGATTCTTCAGGTTCCCGGCATGATCGGTCAGTTCTGGCCCAAGGGCAAGTTCTATACCTTTGTAAGCACTTACCTCAGCCCGGCAACCACGAATATCGCCGGCATAATCATTTACTATGTGCTTTATGCCATCATGATCGTGGGCTTCGCCTACTTCTACTCCTCCATCACCTTCAACCCTGTTGAGATTTCCAAAAATCTCCAGCAGAACGGCGGATTTATTCCCGGTATTCGTCCTGGTCGTCCCACTTCGGACTACCTCCAGAAGAAGTGCAGCCGCCTGACAATGTTCGGCGCACTCTTCCTGATGATTATCGCAATCATCCCCACTCTGCTCCTGAAGGTGCTGAACATCACCGTGCTGTCTGCTTTCGGCCCGACGAGCATTCTGATTATGATCAGTGTGTCCATCGAAATTGCCGACCAGCTTGACTCGCTGATGATCATGAGGAACCATAAGGGCTTCCTCAACTAATCTCACAGGATTATATTGACCCGATGTTTGTCCAAGGGATATTGGCTGCGTTGCTTCTATCCCTTGGATTAAACTGCGTATTAGAGACAAATTGACGGAGGTTTTTAAAACCGATATTTATGAAGCTGATACTTTTAGGTCCGCCCGCCGCCGGCAAAGGAACACAGGCGGAATGCATCGCCGAACGCTACTCTCTTGCCCATATTTCAACCGGGGATATGCTCCGCGCCGAAATCAGCAAAAAAACGCCGCTCGGCTTGCGCGCTAAGGCTCTTATCGACGACGGCAACCTTGTTCCGGACGAGATAATTAATGAAATGGTGCTCTCACGCATACAGCACGAGGATTGCAGCATCGGCTTTTTGCTGGACGGTTATCCGCGAACCATTGCGCAGGCGGAGACGCTTGCCGGTGCGGTCAATATCGATGCAGTGATTGACATCAATGTTGACAGTGATATCCTTATCGAGAGAGTTTCCTCACGGCGCGTCTGCCCGAAATGCAATCACTCCCAGTGTGTCAGCGCGGCTGATACTGCCGCCGGCAAACCGGAATTGTGTGCAAAGTGCGGAGCAGAACTTATCAGACGGCCGGATGATAATCCGGAGAGTATGCGGCACAGGCTCGAAGTCTACTATGACAGAACCTTCCCGCTTATCAACTTCTATCGCGAAAAAGGTCTTCTCGTTCCCATCGACGGCGCAATGAGCATCGGCGATGTTTCGAACCGGATCTTTGCGGCGCTCGATCCGATATTCGAGAAGAATAAAAAAGCTTAAATCCAACGGACGAAATGCCTCGGCAGGGGCTGCTGCGTATTTCCGAAAATCGACGCTTCGGAGTTCAGGAGAAAAGAATGAGTGACGGAAAAATTACAATTAAATCAGAATCCCAGCGTGCGCTCATGCGCGCTGCGGGTGAGCTGACGGGCAGAACGCTTAACTATATCGAAGCGCTTATTAAACCGGGAATTTCAACAAAGGAATTGGATGAAGCGGCAGAGGAGTTTATTCGAAGCCACGGCGCTGTTCCGTCATTCCTGAATTACGAGGGCTTCCCGGCAAGCATCTGCACTTCGGTCAATGACAGGATCGTGCACGGCATTCCGAGCAGGCATGACCGTCTGCGTGACGGCGACATTATCAGCGTTGACTGCGGCGCGCTGCTTAATGGCTTCCATGGGGATGCCGCAAGGACTTTTCTTGTCGGCAATGTTGCTCCCGAGGTCGCGAAGCTTGTTCAGGTCACAAAAGAGTGTTTCTTTAAGGGCCTTGAACAGGCCGTTGTCGGGAATCATATTTCCGATATCGGACGGGCAATTCAGCAGCACGCCGAGTCACATGGCTACGGTGTCGTTCGTGAGCTCGTCGGTCACGGCATCGGCATGAATATGCATGAAGCTCCCGAGGTTCCGAATTATGTTATTCCGCATTTCGGACGGGGAGCAAGACTCGTGCCCGGCATGGCGATTGCGATTGAACCGATGATAAATCTCGGCACAAGACGCATTCATGTTCTCGATGACGGGTGGACCTGCGTCACTGCCGACGGCAAGCCGAGTGCGCATTATGAAAACACAATTTTTATTTCGGAAAACGGTCCGGAAGTGTTGACAAACCCAGAATAATGTGCTACAATGTTAAGGTTGCGACTTATGGATAAAAAAGGGTGTCGAAACACAGAAAAACCCGAAGAATTCTGTAAATTCGCCGAAGAGGACGTTTTGTCCTCCGAAAGTGAAACAGCGACCCGGGGCAGTATGACTGAGAATGACATTCCCGCCTTGCAGAAATGCATTGCGAGGGATGAGATTATTCTCGGTCAAATAGTAATTTCGAACGCAGGGCATGACAGGGATAGTCATCTTGTTGTCATAGGACACGAGGGCGAAAATTTCGTTTTCGTTGCCGACGGCAGGCTGCGAACGGTTGAAAAGCCCAAAAGGAAGAAGCTCAGGCACGTTTTGCGGACAGATATATATTCCCCGAAAATCTCAAAAAAGATTTTGCAGGGCATGCCCGTGACGAATGCGGAGCTGAGGAAAATCATTGCCGAGTTTAAACAGTCGGCAGGCGGCGAATCAGGTGCGGCGGAATGAATGCGGATAATGCTCTTCACAAACCGCAGCAAACAAGAATTTGCCGAAATGAGTACCGCATTTTGCAAGGAGGATTTGAATGTCTAAGCAGGACGTAATCGAAGTTGCGGGTGTTGTCACGGATTCATACCCGAATGCGATGTTTGAGGTTACTCTCGAAAACGGTCACAAAATTTTGGCGACCATATCCGGCAAGCTCAGGATGAATTACATTCGAGTCCTGACGGGCGACAAGGTAACCGTTGAGCTTTCGCCCTATGACCTGACGAGAGGTCGCATCACATGGCGCGCAAAGAACTGACGTTCTGTGTGCAGCTAAAATGCCAAATTTTCACAGGAGGAAGCAACAATGAAAGTAAGGCCTTCAGTAAAACCGATGTGCGAGAAGTGCAAGATCATTAAGCGCAAGGGTCGCGTTATGGTCATCTGCGAGAATCCTCGTCACAAGCAAAAGCAGGGCTGATTTGGCTTGAATTGAGCGGAGCGGCAACACGAACGCTGACTGCGGCGGCAATGCGCCGCGAAGGCTCGGAACGCAAAAGCTCGATGAATGCGGAATCCCCGAAATGCAGCCGGTCTGCGGAACCAACCCGCCGCAGCCCGAAGGGTAAAGCGAATGCAGGCGTTCGCTGAAGTCCCTAAACAAATGCACGGAAAGCGCTTCCGAAAGACGCTGCCCGCTTTGTGAAGTTCAGCACATGCGGCAGCGGCGGAAACATTCAGGAGGCTCCGGCGAAACAGCAGTATGGTTCTTGCCTATCAGCATCAGGCAAACCGTCACCGGATCACTGCCGGTGCGGCTGCCCAATCTCAAATGAAGCCAAGGTTGCGTTGGCTGCAGTTGAGATTGGGAACCGGCAGACACAAAGAATAACCCCTAAAAAACCAAACTACGGAGGTAAACATTCTATATGGCGCGTATAAGCGGCGTAGACCTGCCCAGGGAAAAAAGAGTTGAGATCGGGCTGACCTATATCTACGGTATCGGTCGCAGCACCGCTCAGAACATCCTTCGCGAGACCGGCGTTAACCCCGACATCAGGGTCAAGGATCTGTCCGAATCGGATGTTAACAAATTGAGAGAGTACATTGATCATCACTGCAAGGTAGAGGGCGACCTCAGGCGTGAAGTCTCCATGAACATCAAGAGGCTCATCGAAGTCGGCTGCTATCGCGGCGTTCGTCACCGCAAGGGCTTGCCCGTTCGCGGTCAGAGCACGAAGCAGAACGCACGCACCCGCAAGGGTCCCAAGCGTTCCGCCGGTAAGGCTAAGAAATAATCAAGGAGGAGAATTGAGCAATGGCAAGGTCAACAAAGACTACAAAGAAGCTTGCTTCCCGCAAGCGTCGTGAACGCAAGAACATTGAGCGCGGTCAGGTTCACATTCGTTCTTCCTTCAATAACACCCTCGTAACCGTTACCGATCTTAACGGCAACGCAATCTCTTGGGCATCCGCAGGCGGCCTCGGCTTCCGCGGTTCCCGTAAGAGCACTCCGTTTGCCGCACAGATGGCAGCGGAAACCGCAGCAAAAGCTTCAATGGAACACGGCATGCGTATCGTTGAAGTTTACGTCAAGGGCCCCGGCGCAGGTCGTGAATCTGCAATCCGCGCGCTCCAGGCTGCAGGTCTTGAAGTCAACATGATCAAGGACGTCACCCCCATTCCTCATAATGGCTGCCGTCCTCCCAAGCGTAGAAGAGTATAAGGAGAGCAAACGATTATGGCAAGATATACTGATTCCGTTTGCAGACAGTGCCGCAGGGAAGGCACCAAACTGTTTCTTAAAGGCGATCGCTGCTACAACGAAGCAAAGTGCGCTGTTATGAAGCGTCACACTCCTCCGGGACAGCACGGTCAGGCAAGGGCTCGCAAGGCTTCCGAATACGGCACCCAGCTCCGTGAAAAGCAGAAATGCCGCAGAGCATACGGTGTTCTCGAGTCCCAGTTCCGCAAGTACTATGATATGGCAACGAACATGCAGGGCGTTACCGGCGAAAATATGCTGTGCCTGCTTGAGCGTCGCCTTGACAATGTTGTTTATCGCCTCGGTCTCGGCGCAAGCCGTGCACAGGCTCGCCAGTGGATCACCCATGGTCACATCCTCGTTGACGGCCATAAGGTTGACATCCCCTCTTACCTCGTAAAGCCCGGCCAGAAGATCAGCGTTCTTTCAAAGAGCTTTGATGTTGAATTCTTCAAGGGCGTGAGGGAACAGGGTGCCGATAAGCCCATTCCCAAGTGGCTTGAGCTTGATGCGGCAAACCTCAGCGGTACAGTGGCAGCAATGCCCCAGCGTGATGATATCGACCTCACCATTGAGGAACACCTCATTGTTGAGTTCTATTCAAGGTAATCATCACGGCTACCCTGATCTATCAGTTACTTTTTTTCAAGAGAGGGGAGAGATTTGATGTTTGAAATTGAAAGACCTAAGATCGAGTGCAAGGAGCTGAACGACTACTACGGATGCTTCGTTGTTGAACCGCTTGAGCGCGGTTTCGGCACAACTCTCGGCAATTGCCTGCGCAGAGTTCTTTTGAGCTCAATGCCGGGCGCGGCTGCTTCTTCCGTCAAGATTGACGGTGTGCTTCACGAGTTTTCGACCATTCCCGGCGTTAAGGAAGACGTTACGGAAATCATCCTTAACATTAAGGAACTTCGTGTGAGATTGCTCGGCGAAAGCAGCAGCGTGCATGTAGTCATCGACGCCAAGGGCGAAGGCAAAGTTTTTGCAGGAGATATTATCCACGATGCCGATGTTGAAATCATCAATCCCGATTTGCACATCGCAACGCTTTCCGAGGGTGCAAACCTCTATATGGACATTGTTCTTGAAAAAGGCAAAGGCTATGTTTCTGCCGAAAAGAACAAAAAACCGAACATGCCCATCGGCGTGATCGCGATTGACTCCATATTCACCCCCATCACCAAAGTCAACTTCCGCGTTGAAGATACTCGTGTCGGTCAGGTTACCGACTACGACAAGCTCACGCTTCAGGTCTGGACAGACGGAAGCATCCGCCCCGAAGAGGCAGTCGGCATTTCTTCAAGGATCATGTTCGACCACCTTTCACTGTTCACGAACCTTACCGAAGGTGTGCAGAACATTGAAATTGTCGGCGATGAAGAGCCTGACGGCAAAGAAAAGATATACGACATGGCGATCGAAGAACTCGATCTCTCGGTTCGTTCGTATAACTGCCTCAAACGTGCCGGCATCAACACCGTTGCGGAGCTCGTTGAACGCGACGAGGAGGAAATGATGAAGGTGCGCAACCTCGGCAGAAAATCTCTTGAGGAAGTGCAGCTCAAACTTGCTGCGCTGGGTCTCTCTCTGCGCGAAAGCGAAGAATAATTCGCAAGCTGATATGATCAACGATAGCATCAGCGATTTTAATAGGAGGAAATAATATGCCTAACCGTAAGCTTAATAAAGCCACCGACCAGCGTGACGCAATGCTTCGCAACATGGTAACTGCATTCCTTTGGAACGGCAAGCTCGTGACCACCGAATCGCGCGCAAAGGAAGTTCGTCCCATTGCGGAGAAGCTCATCACCCTGGCAGTGTCCGAATATAAAAATACCGAAACCGTCACCAAGACGAAGATTGAAACCAACGACAAAGAGCAAACCACTCGAACCGAAGTCGAGAAGGTTATCGATAAGCCCTCAAAGCTCCACGCCCGCAGGCAGATCATGGCTTACCTTTATGACATTCCCCTCACCAGGGAGTCCAAGGAAAGTGCAAAGGATTTCCGCAAACGCGTTCGTGAAACTCCTCATCCCGTTGTTGAGAAGCTCTTCCGTGAGCTCGCTCCCAAATATGACGGTGTAAATGGCGGCTATGTTCGCATTTACAAGCTCGGACCCCGTCGCGGCGATGGTGCGGAAGTTTGCATGCTCGAGCTCAAATAATCGTTTGGGTTACACTCTGTTCAATTGAATATTTGCGGGGAATGTGATTGTACGTTTTCCGTGAATTCGGCGGGATGCCGGGCTTTTGTCCGGCATCCTCTTTTCGTTTATGCATACAATTCAATGCATATGCAGTCGGCGTCCCGATTTTGAAATAAACAAATTTTTTTGAAAACCGTGTCAAAAAGCCGCTGCTTTTGCTTTACATACACGATTCAATCTGTTAAAATAAAAGGTGCGACATAAATAACTTACTGCACATGCAAGAGCAGGTGTGCGTTTTTGGCTGTCGTGCAGCATACGGCTGCATCGGCGGAGTATAAAGCACAGCACAGAAAGGAAAGAGCAAGTGGATACCGAATTCGCAGTCCGCATGGTTGACATAACCAAGCATTTCGGCACAATAACTGCAAACAAAAACGTTTCTTTGGACATTCGCAAGGGAGAGATTCTATCCCTTTTGGGTGAAAACGGAAGCGGCAAAACGACTCTGATGAATATGCTTTCCGGCATTTATTACCCGGACGGCGGCAGTATCTATGTGAACGGAACGCGTGTTGATATTCGCTCTCCAAAGGATGCGTTCAAGCTTCATATCGGCATGATTCATCAGCATTTTAAGCTTGTTGACGTTTTTACGGCAACGGAAAACGTTAAACTGGGCCTAAAAGACAGTATATCCGCTGTGCGCAAAAGCATTGTTGAAATCTGCAAAAAATACTCATTTGCAGTCGATCCGGACAAAAAGGTCTATGAAATGTCCGTTTCGGAAAAACAAACACTTGAAATCGTTAAGGTGCTTTATCGCGGAGCGGATATTCTTATTCTCGACGAACCGACTGCCGTTCTGACGCCGCAGGAAACCGAGGCGTTGTTTAAAGTTATGCGTGCAATGAAGGCGGACGGAAAAAGCATTGTTATCATCACACATAAATTACACGAAGTCTTGGAAATTTCGGATAGAGTTGCCGTTTTGCGCAAGGGCGAATACATAGGCGAGGTTGAAACTTCAAAAACCGATGCTCAAAGCCTTTCGGATATGATGGTCGGTCATGCCGTAACATTGAATATCGATCGTCCTGAAGTCGGCTATTCTGTCCCGCGTCTCTTTGTAAAGAATCTGACCGTTAAGGATAATCTCGGAGTCACGAGACTCGACAATGTAAGTTTTACGGCCAACAGCGGCGAAATTCTTGGTGTTGCGGGCATCAGCGGAAGCGGGCAAAAGGAACTGCTTGAAGCAATTGCGGGACTTTGCAGGACTGAACCCGGTTCTTCCGTTATGTATGTTAATCCGCGCAACGATGAAGAGGAGGAACTCTGCGGTCTGTCGCCGGAACTTATTCGCGACCTCGGGGTAAGCCTTGCATTCGTGCCGGAGGACAGGCTCGGAATGGGTCTTGTCGGCAGCATGAATATACCCGATAACATGATGCTGCGCAGTTATAAGGACGGAAAAAGCTGCTTTGCGGACAGAAAAAAACCGCGTGAGCTTGCGCAGAAGGTCGTTGACGAACTTGGCGTTCTGACTCCGGATCTTGATACACCGATAAGAAAGCTTTCCGGCGGCAACGTGCAAAAAATTCTTGTCGGGCGCGAACTTTCGTTTAACCCGTCGCTCCTTATGGCGGCTTATGTTGTTCGCGGACTGGATATCAACACGTCCTATGCAATCTACGGGCTGCTGAACGATCTTAAGAAAAAGGGCGGCGCAGTCATTTTTGTCGGTGAAGACCTCGACGTTTTGCTTGAGCTTTGCGACAGGATACTTGTGCTTTGCGGCGGCAGAGTCAGCGGAATTGTTGATGCAAGAAAGACTCAAAAGAACGAAGTCGGACTTTTGATGACAAACCTTGGCTCGGCCGACAGCTTAGCCGAGTGATTCGGGCAAAAAGATAACGAAAGGCAGGAAAACAGAATGTTCCGTATTCAAAAGAGAACCGCGCTGCCGGTTTGGAAGAGTTGGCTTATTCGTGCGATTGCAATAATTATCGCGCTCGTTCTTAACGGCGTGCTTATTTACGGGCTTACAAAAATGAACCCTGTGAAGGTGTATGCCACAATGTTCAACGGTGTTTTCGGCACTGAAAGAAGAATCTGGAACACGATTCGCGATATTTCAATGCTGCTGTGCATCGGAATCGGACTTGCCCCCGCATTTAAAATGAAATTCTGGAATATCGGCGCAGAGGGTCAGATCTTGCTCGGCGGCATTGCGGCTGCGGCGTGCATGATGTATTTTGATAGTCTGCCGAACGGACTGCTGCTTGTTGTGATGTTCCTTGCGGCGGCAGCGGCGGGCGGATTCTGGGCGTTCATTCCGGGAATTTCAAAAGCAAAGCTGAACACAAACGAAACTCTGTTCACACTGATGATGAACTATATTGCAATTCAGCTTACGTCATTCTTCGTTACTTTTTGGGAGAATTCCTATGGTTCCAACATCGTCGGAACGATCAACCTTGAATCACACAAGGGATGGTTCCCGGACGTTTTCGGGCAGATGTACGGACTTAATGTCATTATAGTTGCGGTTCTTGCCGTAACAATGTACTTCTATCTTAAAAGCACAAAGCACGGGTTTGAAATTGCTGTTGTCGGCGAGAGCCACGACACGGCGCGGTATGCTGCAATCAATGTTCCTGCCGTAACCGTTCGCACGGTCACACTTTCCGGCGCAGTATGCGGCATTGCCGGTTTTCTTGCGGTTGCGGGACAGGGACACACGATTTCAACGAACACGGCGGGCGGACGCGGCTATGTGGCAATTATCGTTGCATGGCTTGCAAAGTTTAACACGCTTGTGATGATTCTTGTTTCCTTCCTTATCGTTTTCCTCGAAATGGGCGCACGCGAAATAGCGTCAAAGTTCAACATCAGCGATAATCTTTCGCAGGTCAGCACAGGTATCATCCTTTTCTTCATCCTCGGAAGTGAATTTTTCATCAATTACAAGGTTGCTTTGCGTGAGAAGGACGGCGCAAAGCAGTCGGCGGAATGAGCCGCGCGGAGCAGACACGGCAATAAAAACTGAAAGGGCAAAACAAAATGAAACAATTGATTATGCTAATCCAGGCGGCCGTATCGTTCGGCACGGTCATAATGTTCGGCTCCGCAGGCGAGATTCTGACGGAAAAATCCGGCAACCTTAATCTTGGTGTTCCGGGCATGATGTATCTCGGCGGCATTGCAAGCCTTGCGGGTTCGTTTTTCTATGAACGTGCCTGTGATGCAGCAGGCAAAGTTCCGAGTTCGTTCATGCTGATTCTGATCGCGCTTATATGTGCCTTTGCAGCGGCAGCAGCGGGCGGATTCATTTTCAGCTTTCTCACAACAACGCTGCGCACGAATCAAAACGTCACGGGTTTGACGCTTTCGATTTTCGGAGCGGGCATTGCAAATTTCTTCGGAGGTTCCCTCAACAAGCTTGCAGGCGGTGTCGGTCAGATAAGCGTTGAAAGAACCAGCAGACTCTTCCGCGCAGAGGTTTTCGGTTGGCTGCCGCTTCCCGAAACTTTGAAGCAGATGTTCTTTGATTACGGTTTTATGGTTTACGCCGCAATCATAATTGCAATACTTGTTCAAATATTCCTCAAACGCACCAATCGCGGACTCAATCTCAGGTCCGTTGGTGAAAGCCCTGCAACAGCGGATGCTGCCGGTATAAATGTCACCCGTTACAAGTATCTTGCAACCTGTATCGGCGGCGGAATAACCGGGCTCGGCGGCGTTTACTATGTTATGGACTATATCAAGGGAACATGGGCAAACGACGGAACGATTGAAAACCTTGGCTGGCTTGCGGTTGCGCTCGTTATTTTTGCAACATGGAAACCCACCCGTGCAATATGGGGCTCCTATCTTTTCGGAATCTTTTTCTGGGCATACCTTCTGATCGCTTCCGGATTGACAAGGCGGTCACAGGAGTTGTTCAGGATGCTGCCCTATATCGTTACAATAATCGTACTCATTATTGTTTCGCTGCGCAGGAAAAAGGAGGACCAGCCCCCGGCAGCCCTCGGCCTGTCTTATTTCCGTGAGGAACGTTGAAAAATGCATTCAATTACACAAAATTAAAAGTATAAGTTCGGGAGTTTTCGGAATGAATGACTTTGAGCCGAAAATTCCCGAATTTCTGCGGCAGAGCGTCACTCGGTTCGATTTCGGATTTTACTGAAAATATTCACATTTTGTACATAAATTGAGCGGAATTATCGTTGATTTTTGCGCATAGGTTTGGCATAATAAGGTAAAGATCGGCGGTTTTGACGTCCGAATGACGGTGAGCGGGTCTTCTGCCGTGCAGCTGCGGCAAAAAGTTAAAACAAAAAGAAAAACAAGATGGAACGGAGAAAAACAATGGGATTCAAAAATGACAGCGTATACAGAACGAGACGGATACTCTGCCTTGTTATTTTTGTTCTGCTGCTTTCAATTATTGTTGTGTGCATATCGCTCGCCTGCCGCGGAACATGTGCAAACCACGGCGATTCGCACGGCCCGGCGAGCGCAAAGCCGTCCGCACCGCAGCCTGCGGTCACGGATACGCCCGCATTGCAAACGGAACCTGCTCAGACGGATAATCCTCCGGCAACTCAAACGGCAGAAACCCCGGCTCCTTCCGACGGAATCCCGCTCGTTGTTACGGAAGGCGACATGAATGCCGTCATGGCAAGACTGGAGCAGCTTAAAACACTTCCTTCGGACAAAACGATCATCCTGCTTGACGTTGGACACGGCGGATTTGACCCCGGTTCGATCGGACTTGATACGGGAGTTCATGAAGATGAACTGAACCTTCAGGTTGCACGGTTCGTTGCACAAAAATTAGGCGAAAAAGGTTACTATGTCTTTATGACGCGCATGGGCTCATATGCCGTTGCGGAAACCAAAAACGAGGATATGCGCCTGCGCAAAGAGTTCATGAAACTCGATATTTTCGATGCTGCAATCAGTATTCACATGAATTCGTACCCGGACGATCGCAGCGTTGACGGCACACGGCTCTTCTACTACAAAGAGGGCACGAAAGGACAGACGCTTGCAACAATTATCCTTGACGAAATCTGCAAAGCAACGGGGCAGCGCAATCGCGGGACAAACAGCGGAGATTTGATGGTTGTACGCGAGCCTGTCGCGCCGAGCGCACTCGTTGAATGCGGATTCATTTCCAATGCAAACGAGGAGCGTTTGCTCGCAAATCCAAATTATCAGGAAAAGCTTGCTCAGGCGGTCGCAGACGGTGTTGAAAAGTTCTTTAACTCCGACAATTGAGCCCTGTAATGCAGATATTGCTGAAATGAGAAAGAATCACGAAAAATCCGCGCAGAAAAAACTGTGCGGATTTTTTGATTAAGTCACGTTTATAACACTTTATTCCACAAAATTCGTCCCATACCGCCATTTTTTGCCAAATTTGCAAATGATGAAAAACAAACACAATCAAAAAGCAATTGCTAAGCCGAGTTGAAAACGAAAACTAACAGAGTAAAAACAAAATTAATATTGCAATACGAGAATAAATAGTAAAATCGAAACGGAAAACACTGTCGTTTTATCCCGCTGCAACCGGATTGAAAATGCGGTGAAATCAACAAATTTTGCGATTCGGGTTGCATTTTTTGAGATATGTGTTATAATGTATACGATGCGTTGAGTAAGGGGTGCGACCAGGGGCACGGAGCAGCGCATCAAAAAGCACAAACGGCTGACGGCTGAGTCGCCGCCGAAAACGAAGTCCCCGCTTTTGTGCGATCGGGCGGGGAGCCGCAGGCATCGGGCGCACGGTGCAAACGGCAAACCAAATGCATTTGTTAGAAAGACAGATGGGAAGGAGGCAGTATGAAAAAGCTGTTATCGGAAGCAGCAATTCGTGCAAAACGTATTTTTCTTGCAATCGCATCATTCTTCAGCACATTGTGGGCAAAGGTTCTTTCAACATTCCGAAAGAGCAAAAACGCTGAAGCAAAAACAACGTATTCACTCAACAACAAAAGCTCCGCGGGAGGAGCGGGCAAACATGTTTCCGCCGCAGGAGGCAAGGTGCTTTCATTCTTTAAGAGACTGCCTGCTCTTGCAGTGAAATACAGGCTTGCGGTATCATGTATCATGGTCGTCATAATCGGTGCAATCGTTATCGGCGTTGCGCTGGGCGGCAAATCTTCAAAAACTTTCAAGGGCGATCAGCAGGCTCTGCACTCGAGTGACAACCCGGCGGCGGTCACCCAATCCCCTCAGAACACCGAACCGGGATCCACCGATGACCCCGGTGCAGCGACGGAGCAGCCCGGCGAGACCGACCCGGCCGAAACCACGACACCCCAGACAACGCATAACATCTATATCACTCCCGTGCCGATCGTTTCAATGCGTCCCGTTGACGAAACAAAGGACGTTGCGAAAGCAGGAGAACACAACGATGTGATTCCGGATGTTCAGGAAAGGCTCATGATCCTTTGGTACATGGATCAGGATGAACCCACGGATTATTTCGGAAATATAACAAAAAATGCATTGCGCACATTCCAGCGCAGGAACGAACTTGAGGTCACGGGCAGGCTTGATCCCGCAACATACGAACTGCTTATGTCGAATGATGCAAAGGCATACCTCTGCATGATCGGCGATTCGGGACAGGATGTTGTTGCTGTCAAGCAAAGACTTTACGAACTCGGCTATGTCGATACGGAGGACGGCGGGTTTGACGAAGCTATGGAAGCCGGCGTAAAGGAATTCCAGGCGGCAAACAATCTTTCCGTTGACGGAAAAGTCGGAAGAAACACAAAAGAAGCTCTTTATAACCCGGAATGTGTGCCGAAAGCGTTTAATATCGGTGATTCGGGCGACAACATCCTGCTCTATCAGAACAGGCTTCAAAAACTCGGTTATCTCACAACGGAGCCCGACGGCATCTACGGAACCGATACTCAGATGGCGGTTCGCAGGTTCCAAGAGCAGAATTCGCTTATTGCGGACGGCTATCTCGGACCTATCACGAGGGATACGCTGATGAGCGATGATGCAGTCGGCAATGCGCTCAGCTACTCCATGCACGGGTCGGATGTTAAAAATGTTCAGCAGAGACTGTATGAGCTTAACTATCTCCGCGCAAAGAATATCAACAGCTACTACACAAGCCTTACCGAAAAAGCCGTGAAGCTTTTCCAAAAAAATAATGGACTTACCGTTGACGGCAAAGTCGGAAGGCACACCATGAACGTTCTGTTTTCCGATGATGCGGTGCGCGCCTCCTCCCCGGTAACGGATGGCGGAACCGGAGGCGGCGGCGGTGGCGGCGGCGGCGGCGGAAGCAATCCTACGCCCAAGCCTTCCGATCCCGATCCGGATCCCGATCCCGGTGAAGGCGCAAGTGAGCGTATCGACAGGTTTATCCGCATTGCGCGGAGCAAACTCGGTTGTCGCTACGTTCGCGGCGGAAAAGGACCGAACGTGTTTGACTGCTCCGGTTTTGTATACTGGTGCATCAACAAAGCAGGCATTTCGCAGGGCTACATGACGAGTTACATGTGGCGCAGCTGCACCCGCTATCAGCGCAACAACAATATCAACAACGTCAAACGCGGAGATGTAATCGTTTATTACGGTCACGTTGCAATATGCAGCGGCAAGTGGACAATGATCGATGCATCGCAGTCCAACGGCAGGATCGTTGAACGCTCGTTCAATTCCAACTATTGGCACCGCAACTTCATCTGCTCATTCCGCATATTCAGATAATATCGGAAAAGCAGTCGAACAGAAAATTTAACTTCATAAGGCGGAGCGGTGAATGCATTGCTCCGCCGATTTCTTTTGCGGCAAAAAAACACTTGCAATTATCCTTCGAATGCTGCATAATGAAAAGCGCAAAGAAACAACACAAAAAGGCATGAAGCAGCCGACGGTGCATAAAGGCAACGACATATAGGTGCCGACGGCATATGCCGATGCAAAAAAGAACGGACAGCGAATGACTATGAAAAAAGAAAGCAGACGCAATATTTCAAAAAAAACGGTTTATTTCGGCATTGTTTTCACAGCGGCGGGTTTTGCTTTGCTTGCTGTGCTTTTTGCGATGACTGGCAAACAAAACTCAACCATGAGCAGGCTTCGGGCGGAAAGGGAGGAACAGCAGCGCAAACTTCAGGAAGCCGAAATTCAGCAGGAGGGGCTTGAAGAGCTGAATGCATACATTTCGAGCAGTGAATTCCTGATAAGATACATGCGCGAAACGCAAGGATATATGCTGGACGGAGATATAAGGTTTGATGTTGATGATCCGAATGCAATTATCACAACATCGGTGCCGATTTCAAGCGCACCGGTCTCTGCCGATGCTTACGATACGCCGGAACCGGCGGAGCCGACAGCAGAACCCTGAAGAGGCGCAATCTGCGAATACAACCTGCAAAGGAGTGAAAAAATGACGGATACTTACATAAAAAAAGACATTGTCGGCGGAGCGGATCCCGCTGCGGTTATTGATATAGGTTCAAACTCAATCAGATATGCGGCGGGCAGGAACGGAAAAAAACTCGTAATAACAACGCGTCTCGGCTCAGGTCTTGCACAAACCGGGCGGCTTGATGAGGAACGAATGGAAAAGAGCATTTCCGTAATTTCAGCTTTGGCATCGAATGCCCGTCATTCGGGATATATTCCTTTCGCCTATGCGACAAGTGCGGTCCGCGATGCATCGAACAAAGCTGAATTTGTAAACAGATTAAAGCAAAAATGCGGTATCACGGTCGATGTTTTGAGCGGAGAAAGAGAGGCGCAGTATGCGTTTGAAGCGGCATGTAATTCTTCCGACGGGTGCAGCGCACTCATTGATATCGGCGGTGCGTCAATGCAGATTGCGGAGGCAAAAAGTAAGGTGAGTTATCCGATAGGCTGCGTTCGCGGAAAAGATATTGCGCTGCAAAACAGCGGCAAAACGGACTGCGATGATGATTTTGAAGCGCAGCGTACCGCAATAAACCAATATATGGATGAAATAATCGGCACGCCGAACCGATGGCTCGGAAAATGTGTGGGAATCGGCGGAACAATAACCACTCTTGCTGCTCTTTCACTCGGTATGCGTGAATATGACCGCGATGAAATTGAAAAGGCTGTTCTTAACAAGTCAGAGGTTGAACAGCTGATTGTAGGATTGAACTCAATGGGTGCGGAAAGAAAACTGAATCCGCTGCTCAGGGAAAGACATGATATAATAATATACGGGGCGGCTGTTCTGGCACATGCAATGGAGCTGTTCGGGATTGAAGAGGTTCATGCCCGTGATCGTGACGGCTTGGACGGATACATGCAGTATGTGACGGAGCATTTGCTCTGACGGAAACTGCCGAAGGTTGTACCGAAAAATAAGCGAAAACAGAAAAGAAAAGCATTGCTTGAGGAGGATTAAATAATGAGGCTGATTATAGCGTCAAACAATAAAAATAAGATTCGCGAGATTAAAGAGATACTCGGCGACAGATTTGAAGAAATTGTTTCAATGAGGGAAGCGGGCATTGAACTCGATGTTGAAGAGGATGCGGATTCGTTCATCGGCAATGCACGCAAAAAGGCGGAGGAAACAGCGAAACTTTGCCCGCAGGATGCCGTGCTTGCGGATGATTCGGGCCTTTGTGTCGATGCTCTGAACGGCGCACCGGGAGTGTATTCGGCAAGATTCGCCGGGGAGGGGCATGATGACGCCGCAAACAGGGCAAAGCTTTTTGCCGAACTTCGTGATGTTCCCGCCGAAAGAAGAACTGCGCATTTTGCATGTGCAATGGTGCTTGTGCGTCCGGGAGAGCCCAATATTGAGGTTGTCGGAAGGGTTGACGGCCGCATTCTGTTCGAAGAGCGCGGTGAAAACGGTTTCGGATATGATAATATGTTTTTGTATGAACCGTTCGGCCTGAGTTTTGCGGAAATCGATGCCGAACGCAAGAACGGCGTCAGCCACAGGCGCAGAGCGTTGGAACTGGTGCTCGATGCGCTGAAAAAACAGTAATCGTTTCAGCAGAAGATACAGGGTAAAAAACAAAGCAAAAAACAAATGCCTCCGCGGAATGCGGCGGACTCGGGGAGAGCGTACGAAAGATGAAAGTTGCAGTTGTCAGCGATACACACGGCTGCCTGTCTATGCTTGACAGGTGCATTAAACTCGCAGGTCAGGTTGATGTGTGGTGTCATTTGGGGGATTTGACTTCGGATGCCGAAGCGCTCATGAGCAGAACGAATGCGAAGGTTTATGCGGTGCGCGGGAATTGCGATTATTTCGGAGGTTCGGCGCAAAGATACGAGAGCGAAGCCGTTGTTGAGCTTGGCGGAGCAAGAATCCTGATGATGCACGGCCATACGCACGGAGTCAGCCCATATTCGTATGACAAAGCTGCATACAGGGCGGAGGAACTGCATTGCTCCGTGCTGCTGTTCGGACACACGCATATTTCAATCGTGAACAATGACGGGAGAGTGCTTGCGGTGAATCCGGGCAGCCCGTCCTGTCCGCGCGGAGGCAGAAGTCCCTCGTTTGCTCTGCTCGAAATCGAGAACGGCGATGTGCAGGCGGAAATTATAACAATGTGAAAATTTACGCCGAATTTATTTCGAGAAAACGAAAAAGGAAAAACATACCAAAATACTCGGAATTTAATGAAGAGCGATATTTTAAACTACAAACAGGACAAAAAATAAATATATTATTGAACTCCGCAGAACGGCAGATGCCGATTTGCGGTTTTTCTGTCTGAATTTCGGGCATTTGAAGCCCGTTTTTTGCCGCAGCGGGCAAATTTTCGGGAAAAACACGCACGCGAACAAGCTCGAATTATAAAAAGTATAATATCGATATTTCTTTCGCCTGCTTGCAAAAAGCATGGTTGCGTGTTATAATCACAATTGGCATAGGCGAATGCAAAAAATGAAAGTATTTGCCGTTCGTGCCGATTTATATCGAAGTCATACAATGAATGAGTATAGATTCGAAAGGAGCAATCACAGTCAATGTATAAGATTACGCTGAGAAAAGAACTCAATCCGACCGTCACCATGATGGAAATCGAAGCTCCCCTCGTGGCGAAAAAGGCAGAACCCGGTCAGTTCATCATTCTGCGCGTCAACGAAGACGGCGAGAGAATCCCCCTGACCATTGCGGGTTATGACAGAGAAAAGGGCACAGTAAGAATCATTTTCCAGATTGTCGGTGCAACAACAACTCTGCTCAATGCAAAAAAAGAAGGCGAATACATTCAGGATTTCGTCGGTCCCCTTGGCGTTGCAACCCATATCGAAGGGCTTAAGCGCGTTTGCATCGTCGGCGGCGGCGTGGGCTGCGCAATCGCTCTGCCCATTGCACAGAAGCTGCACGAAATGGGCTGCGAGGTAACAAGCGTTATCGGTTTCCGCAGCAAGGATCTGCTGATTCTTGAAGATGAGTTCAAAGCTGCTTCCGACAGGCTCTTTGTTATGACAGACGACGGTTCTTACGGCAGGCACGGCAATGTTTGCGTACCTCTCAACGAAATGTTCGCAAACGGCGAAAAATTCGATGAAGTTATCACCATCGGCCCGTTGATCATGATGAAATTTGTTGTTGCAGCCGTCAAGCCCACGGGCATTCCCTGCACGGTTTCAATGAACCCGATAATGATCGACGGCACAGGCATGTGCGGCGGCTGCCGCCTCACCCTGCACAGGGACGGCGAGCGCATCACAAAGTTCGCATGTGTTGACGGCCCCGACTTCAACGGCTATGAAGTTGATTTTGACGAAGCAATGAGCAGGGGTGCGATGTATCGCGATTTCGAACGCCATGCGCTCGAAGAAACCTGCAATCTTCTCAACAAGGAGGTAAAATAATATGCCTAACATGAGCCCCAAAAAGAACGAAATGCCCACCCAGGCACCCGAAGTACGCGCACACAACTTCAACGAGGTTGCAACCGGCTATTCCGAAGAGACCGCGCTTGACGAGGCGCTCCGCTGTCTCAACTGCCCGAAGATGCCCTGCGTCAGCGGCTGCCCGGTCAACATCCATATCCCCGAGTTTATCGCAAAGATTCGCGAGAACGATTTCGAGGGCGCATATCAGGTCATTCAGCAGACCTCCTCTTTGCCCGCAGTCTGCGGCAGGGTATGTCCTCAGGAACTCCAGTGCGAAAGCAAGTGCGTTCGCGGCATCAAAGGCGAACCCGTCGGCATCGGCAGACTTGAACGCTTTGTTGCAGATTGGCACAATGCACATTCTTCCGAAGCTCCCAAAGCTGCGCCTTCCAACGGCCACCGCGTTGCAGTTGTAGGTTCCGGCCCCTCCGGCCTTACCTGCGCGGGCGACCTTGCCAAGAAGGGCTATAAAGTCACCGTTTACGAAGCTTTGCACACCGCAGGCGGTGTTCTTGTTTACGGTATTCCCGAATTCCGTCTGCCCAAGGCAATTGTTCAGAAGGAAGTTGACAACCTGACCGCCATGGGCGTTGATATGGAAACCAACACCGTTATCGGCAAGACTCTCACCATTGACGAGCTGTTCGAACAGGGCTTTGAAGCTGTTTTTGTCGGTTCCGGTGCAGGTCTTCCCAACTTCATGAACATCCCCGGTGAGGCATACAAAGGCGTTTACTCCGCAAACGAATTCCTGACCCGCAGCAACCTCATGAAGGCATACAAGGCTGATCCCGTGACCCCCATCATGAAGGGCGGAAACGTTGCGGTCGTCGGCGGCGGCAACGTTGCAATGGATGCTGCAAGGACTGCGCTGCGCCTCGGTGCGGACAAGGTCTATATCGTTTATCGCCGCTCCCTTGAGGAACTTCCCGCTCGCCGTGAGGAAGTTGAACACGCAATGGAAGAGGGCATTGAATTCAAACTGCTCAACAATCCCGTTGAGATTCTCGGTTACAACAACCCCGATGACAAGCGCGATCCCAAGAACGGTTTCGTCACCGGCATGAAGTGCATCCGCATGGAACTCGGCGAACCCGATGAAAAGGGCCGCCGCCGTCCCGTTCCCGTGCCCGGCAGCGAGTTTGTGCTTGATGTCAACACCGTTATCATCGCAATCGGCACCAGCCCCAACCCTCTCATCAAGTCCACCACCAAGGGTCTTGAGGTAAACAAAAAGGGCGGAATTGTTGTTGAAGAAGGAACAGGTCTCACAAGTCGCGAAGGCGTTTACGCCGGCGGTGATGCCGTTACCGGTGCCGCAACCGTTATTTCCGCAATGGGTGCGGGCAAGGCGGCTGCAAAGGCGATCGACGAGTATCTCAGCAATAAATAATCGGTTCAAAGCCGCTGTTTCGGCATAAAAACCGAAATTCGGCAATGAAAAAGATACTTGGCACAGTATCAATTTGATACTGTATCAAATACGCTCCGCTGCCCGAAATACGGCGGCGGAGCGCGGAAAAACAAAACCGAACAAAAACAATTTGCAGATTAAATCTCTGCCGACCGAAAAGCTTTGCGCGCGCATCATGCGTGCGGCATCGGTTCGGCTCGGGAGACCTGCAGGGACTTTCCGGGCTTTTGTTTTTCAAAGGGATTTAAAAACAAATTTGTTTCAAAACAAAATCGGCAGTTCCCGAAATTACGAGGAAACAGCGATTTCAAAATATCTATTTTAATAAGGAGACGGAAAATGAACAAAGAGTTCGATTACAACGTGCTCGATGAAATTCTGAAAGAACACAATTACGATGAATCCCACACCGTTACCATTCTTCAGGAAGTTCAGGCACACTACAGCTACCTGCCCAAGGAAGCTTTCCCTTATCTTGCGGAAAAGCTCGGCGTACCCGAGGCAAAGATTTACGGCGTTGCAACATTCTATGAGAATTTCTCCCTTGAACCCAAGGGCACGAATATCATTCGCTGCTGCGACGGCACGGCCTGCCACGTTCGCCATTCCACCGAAGTTCTTGACTATCTGCGCAAGGAACTCGGCCTTTCCGCAACGAAGAGAACAACGGATGACCTTAAATTCACCGTTGAAACAGTTTCATGTCTCGGCGCATGCGGTCTTGCACCGGTCATCACCGTAAACGGCAAAGTCTATTCCCAGATGACAAAGGAAAAGGCAGCCGAAGTCCTTAAGGAACTCAGGGAGGAGAATTAACATGCTTAAAAACAGGCAGGATCTTATCGCGCTTCGCGAGGGCTGCATGGCTGCGGCTCAGCTCCAGAAAAGAAGGATTCTTGTTTGCGCCGGCACGGGCTGCGTATCCAGCGGCTCACTGAAGATCTTTGACAGGCTCAAAGAACTCATCGAAGCAAACGGCATCAGCTGCCCCGTCGAACTCAAGGTTGAACCCCATGAACCCGGCATCCATGGCGGCGAGTGCGCATGTCACGCTCAGGCAGAAAATGCCGATAACAGCATCGCAATGAAAAAGAGCGGCTGCCACGGCTTCTGCGAAATGGGTCCCCTTGTTCGCATCGAACCCGAGGGATACCTCTACACCAAGGTTCAGCTTTCCGATTGCGAAGAAATCGTTGAAAAAACGATTCTCAACAACGAGCCCATCGACAGGCTTGCATATAAGCGCAACGGCGAAATCTACAGGAAACAGGAAGAAATTCCCTTCTACAAAAACCAGACCCGCATCGTTCTTGAACACTGCGGCCACATTGATGCACTTTCCGTCAAGGAATATCTCAGCATCGGCGGTTACACCGCTTTTGAAAAGGCTCTGTTTGACATGACTCCCGATGATATCGTTAACGAAATCTCCGAGTCCAAGCTCCGCGGCAGAGGCGGCGGCGGCTTCCCCACCGGCAAAAAGTGGGCACAGGTCAAAGCACAAAAAGCCGAACAGAAATACGTTGTCTGCAACGGCGACGAGGGCGACCCCGGCGCATTCATGGACAGGAGCATCATGGAAGGCGACCCGCACCGTATGCTCGAAGGTATGATGATCGCAGCAGTTGCCTGCGGCGCAACCGAAGGTTATATCTATGTCCGTGCCGAATACCCCCTTGCGGTATTCAGACTCCGCACCGCAATCGAACAGGCAAAGGAAATCGGCCTGCTCGGCAAGAACATTCTCGGCAGCGGCTTTGATTTCGATCTCCATATCAACCAGGGCGCAGGCGCATTCGTTTGCGGCGAAGGTTCCGCATTGACCGCTTCCATCGAAGGCAAGCGCGGTATGCCCCGCACCAAGCCCCCGCGCACCGTTGAACACGGTCTGTTCGAAATGCCCACCGTTCTCAACAACGTTGAAACCTATGCAAACGTTCCTTCCATCATCTCCAAGGGCGCAAAGTGGTTCTGCACCATCGGTACCGAATCCAGCCCCGGCACGAAGGCGTTCGCAATCACCGGCAATATTGCAAACACCGGTCTTATCGAAGTCCCCATGGGCACCACTCTGCGCGAAGTCGTCTATACTGTCGGCGGCGGTATGCGCGGCGAAGGTCAATTTAAAGCCGTTCAGATCGGCGGTCCTTCCGGCGGCTGTCTGACCGAAAAAGATCTTGACCTGCCCCTTGATTTCGACTCCCTCAAAAAAGTCGGCGCAATGATCGGTTCCGGCGGCCTTGTCGTCATGAACGACAAAACCTGCATGGTCGAAGTTGCACGCTTCTTCATGCACTTCACCCAGAACGAATCCTGCGGCAAGTGCACCCCCTGCCGTGAAGGCACCAAGCGTATGCTTGAGATCCTTGAGCGCATCGTTCACGGCAAGGGCGAAGAAGGCGACATCGAGCTGCTGCTCGAACTTGCGGACACCGTATCTTCCACCGCTCTTTGCGGTCTCGGAAAATCCGCACCCAACCCCGTCGTCAGCACGATTAAAAACTTCCGCGACGAATACGAAGCGCATATTTTCGAAAAACGCTGCCCCACCGGCAACTGCGCAAGGCTGAAGAGAATCGTGATCGATCCCGCAGTCTGCAAAGGCTGCTCCAAGTGCGCAAGGCAGTGCCCCGCAGGCGCGATCAGCGGCGAGCTTAAGAGCCCGTTCCATATTGACCTTACAAAGTGTCTCCGCTGCGGCGCATGTATCACCGCCTGCCCGTTCCACGCAATCAGGGAGGAATAAACAATGGAAAAGAAATTTATGTATGTTGACGACATCGCCGTTGAGCTTAACGGCGAGAAGAACGTCCTTGAAGTTATCCGCAAGGCGGGCATCGACATGCCCACACTTTGCTACCACCCCGAGCTGTCCATCTACGGCGCATGCCGTATGTGCATGTTTGAAAATGAGCGCGGCGGTCTTGATGCTGCATGTTCCGCACAGCCCCGTGCCGGCATGAAGGTTTACACAAACACCGAAAGGCTCCGCAAGTATCGCAAGAATATCATCGAGCTGCTGCTTGCAAACCATTGCCGCGACTGCAACACCTGCGAAAAGAACGGAAACTGCAAACTTCAGCAGCTTGCAAAGCGTTATGACGTTCGCACCGTTCGTTTCCCCAACACCGCAAAGACCTATGTTGACGATTCTTCCGTAAGCATCACCCGCGATGCAAGCAAGTGCATCCTCTGCGGTCAGTGCGTCCGTATGTGCAACGAGATTCAGTCCGTCGGCGCGATCCACTATGCGCACCGCGGTTCTCATATGCTCATCAGCACCGCCTTTGAACGTCCCATTGCCGAAACCGTATGCGTCGGCTGCGGTCAGTGCGCGGCAGTCTGCCCCGTCGGTGCAATCACCATCAAGCAGGATACCGCAAAGGTTTGGAAGGCGATCGCCGATAAGAACCTTGTTGTAACGGCACAGGTTGCTCCCGCCGTCCGCGTTGCGATCGGCAAGGAACTCAACATGCCCGAAGGAACCGATGTCATGGGCAAACTCGTTGCCGCAATGCATCGCATGGGTATCGACAAGGTATACGACACATCCGTCAGTGCCGACCTCACCATCCTTGAAGAAACCGCAGAATTTGTTGAACATCTCGGCAAAAATACCGGAATGCCCCTGTTCACTTCCTGCTGCCCCGGCTGGATCCAGTTTGCAGAGAAGAAGCATCCCGAAATCATGCCCTATATCTCCACCTGCAAATCCCCGATGCAGATGCTTTCCGCGCTCATCGTCGAGCAGCAGAAGGATTGCGAAAAGAAACATTTCAACATCGCCGTAATGCCTTGCACCGGCAAAAAATTCGAGGCTGCACGCAGCGAATTCACCCATGACGGCAAGCCCGATGTTGATGCTGTTATCACAACTCAGGAGCTCATCCACATGATCAGGACTGCCGGCATCGAATTCGATACCGTTGTTCCCGAAGCTATCGATGCACCTTTCGGCATGTTCTCCGGTGCAGGCGTCATTTTCGGCGCAACCGGCGGCGTTACCGAGGCTGTTCTCCGCAGGGTTTCCGATGACAAGTCCATCAATGCAATCCGCAGCATCGGCAATTGCGGCGTTCGCGGTACCGAAGGCGTGAAGGAATTCACCGTTCCCTTCAACGGCGGCGAACTGCGCATTGCGGTCGTAAGCGGTCTCGGCAATGCCGAGAAGCTTATCAAGCAGCTTCTTGCAAAAGAAGTCAGCTTTGACTTTGTTGAAGTTATGGCGTGCCCGGGCGGCTGCGTAAACGGCGGCGGTCAGCCTGTTACCCTCGAAAACGCAAAGAAAGTCAGGGCGGACGGTCTGTATTCTTCCGATATGACCAACACGCTTAAGACTTCCGACACCAACCCCCTCATGGATAAGCTCTATGCCGATTATGTCAAGGGCAGGAACCATGAGATGCTCCACGTTCACTATAAACATAACTGAGTCATTGTGCACGGTTTGCGCATGAGTCGGTAACATAGGAAGTGAATTTCACAGAAATTAACTTTCACAGAAATTGACTTTTCATAGAAACAGACTTTCACTCCGTCCGAATTTGATTTCGGACGGAGTGAATTTTTATCCGGAGTGAGCTTTTTATGAGAAACGGGCTGCTTAAAGTTCTTATTCTGCTCGATGATACCGGAATTCGTGAGTTAGAAGTGCCGAAACGAATTTTCAGGGTAATGTAAAATAATAAACAGAGCAGAAAGGACAGTTCGCTGTCCTTTTTTGCATTTTTGATGAAGACGGGGGTTGAAAAAACAACTTGAATGGTATAATATAAAGAACAGAAAATACTCGGACGGAGGTAATTCCGAAATGAAATTAACCAAAGAAAACTTCATGCTTTTTAACGATAATTGGGCACTCGTCACAGCGGTCAGCCTGACGCATTACAACACGATGACGATAAGCTGGGGCAGTCTCGGCTGCATATGGAACGGTGAGGATTCGGCGCGCCCGATAGTTTCCGTTTATGTCAAACCCTGCCGCTATACGCATGATTTCATTGAAAACAACGAAATTTTTACGGTCACATTCTTTGATAAGAAATATAAGCCCGATCTCGGCATTCTCGGCAGAGAGTCCGGCCGCGACGGTGATAAAGTTGCAAAAACGTCACTCACTCCGATTGCGGTTGGCGGCAGTGTCGGCTTCAGGGAAGCGGACACAACAATAGTTTGCAGAAAAATATACAAACAGGATTTTGATACCGCAAACATGCCTAAGTCAGTGATTGAGGCTTATTATCAGACCGAAGCACCGCACACGATGTATATGGGTGAGGTGCTTGAAATAATCGAAAAGAAATAAGAGACATACGGATAAGGACAGAGCTGCTCTGCAATAATATCTGCGCCGGCAACCGCGGCGATACTAATTATGAAAGAAAAAATTGCTGATAAGGATTGGAATTTTACACCGCTTGCAAATGAATATTTTTATCGCGGCGGAAAAACGGGAGTGCTGCTTCTGCATGGCTTCACCGGCACTCCCGCAAATATGCATTCAATTTGGAATTGCCTTGAAGCCGACGAACAGGAATGCCGCTTGAATACAGCGGTCGAAAACGAAAACGGATACACAATTTACGCTCCGTTGCTGTCGGGTCATGGGACAAATCTGCGGAACATGCGGAAATCATGCGCACGGGAATGGATAGATGACGCGTTAAAAGCCTATGACCGATTGACTGCGGCGGGATGCGAAAAAATCTATGTTGCCGGGTTAAGCATGGGCGGACTGCTTGCTGCAATTGTTGCTTCCGAAAGACATGTTGACGGCGTGATTATGATCTGCGCACCGGCGAAGATGAAGCTTTATCTGCATATTTGCAGATTTATTTCGCTTGCGGTGCCTTATATTATAACGGGTGAACCTCACTGGCAGGAGGATGAGGAAGCGCAAACTTATATGGGCATGGCCACAGCAAGAATTTCCGATTTGAATAAAATACGCCGCCGTGCAAACAAAGCGGTTTCGAAAATAACTGCACCGCTGCTCGTAATTCAGTCGCGAGAGGATAATAAGGTTGCACACGGCAGCGCGGAACGGATTCTTCGGAGTGCAGAATCAGCCAAAATTGCGGAAGCTGTGTTTTTTTCGGGTGCGAAGCACGGAATAACATACAGCAACAAGAGGGGTGAGGCGGCCGAATGTGTAAAAAACTTCATTGCAGCGCAAGATTCGGGGGGATAAAAATGCGGCTTTTGAGAGCTGCCGACTGTGCCGAATTTGCAAAAAAAAGCGGAATTTGCGAATATACTTTTTAATATAATGAATGGAAAGAGGACAAAAAGGGGTTATAAATGTCGAAAGGGAATTGCAGCATTCCGGGAGGGGTATGAACAACACGGAAGGCATGGTGGCGTAAAAAGGGGCGGAAAGAAAAATGGAAAAAGGTGTTGACAAAAGCTTGCGGGGGAGGTATAATAGCAAAGCTGTCGGACGAGAGAGACAAGCGAGCGAAACCGAGGTGAGAGCCGAGGGGTGCGAACGGAAGTGAGCAGCGCGAGCGAGTCAAGAGGAAGGCGGCCCGGTGAGAGGACGGAAGTTCGGGAACCGGATGTTCCTTGAAAACCGTATAGTGAACCAAGAAGAGATGCTCGAGAGAGCAGATCAAGCGCAAACAAACAAAAGTAATTTTGAGACGACCGGCGGTCTGTCGGATGACGAAGTCGCGAGACAGACGCAAAAGAAATAAGAGCAAAAGCGCGAGCTTTTAAAGGATTTTAACTCAAGAGTTTGATCCTGGCTCAGGACGAACGCTGGCGGCGTGCTTAATACATGCAAGTCGAACGGAGTTAAGGGTTTCGGCCTTTAACTTAGTGGCGAACGGGTGAGTAACGCGTGAATAACCTGACTCAAAGAGGGGGATAACAACGGGAAACTGTTGCTAATACCGCATGAGACCACAACACCGCATGATGAAGGGGTCAAAGATTTATCGCTTTGAGAGGGGTTCGCGTCCCATTAGGTAGTTGGAGGGGTAACGGCCCACCAAGCCAACGATGGGTAGCCGAGCTGAGAGGCTGATCGGCCACACTGGAACTGAGACACGGTCCAGACTCCTACGGGAGGCAGCAGTGGGGAATATTGGGCAATGGGCGCAAGCCTGACCCAGCAACGCCGCGTGAGGGAAGAAGGTTTTCGGATTGTAAACCTCTGTCCTATGTGACGAAGGAAGTGACGGTAGCATAGGAGGAAGCCCCGGCTAACTACGTGCCAGCAGCCGCGGTAATACGTAGGGGGCGAGCGTTGTCCGGAATTACTGGGCGTAAAGGGTGCGTAGGCGGTTTGGTAAGTTGGATGTGAAATACCCGGGCTTAACTTGGGGGCTGCATCCAATACTGTCGGACTTGAGTGCAGGAGAGGAAAGCGGAATTCCTAGTGTAGCGGTGAAATGCGTAGATATTAGGAGGAACACCGGTGGCGAAGGCGGCTTTCTGGACTGTAACTGACGCTGAGGCACGAAAGCGTGGGGAGCAAACAGGATTAGATACCCTGGTAGTCCACGCCGTAAACG